>Ga0210408_10000118_pt1 | contig 124740 bp, 118 predicted proteins | sample IncBWH4MmetaG_FD_155471 | JGI IMG/M metagenome (GOLD analysis project Ga0210408, IMG submission 155471) | Forest soil microbial communities from Barre Woods Harvard Forest LTER site, Petersham, Massachusetts, United States - Inc-BW-H-4-M | ecosystem: Environmental > Terrestrial > Soil >...
ATCAATGCAATGGGGAGCAGCCTTGCGGCCACTCCCCGACCCATTGCCTTGATGAGTCTCCCACTGGTTATTCCTGGGCGGGTTGCTCTCCAGCAGAGCCCGCTTACGCTTCACCAGCTAATGCCATTATGCAAGACAAGGGTACAGTGTGAGTCGTAAAATCATTCCAACCGTTAGGTGTAGCGGAGTTTCACTGTCTCACCCAAGGGGTGCACTCCAGGCGATTTCTGTAACCGCTTGTAACTTCTGTAACCGCTTTCCTGTTGACATGGGGTGAGCGGCGCTGAAAGCCAGAATAGAGGCAAGACTTAGGGGCGCCAGCGAAGCGAGGAGCCATAGTCCATGAGGTCGAGAAAGAGCGTTTCATAGGCGTACTATAGAACACTTACTATAGATTGTCAAGAGAAATCCAGAGAAGGGACAATAAGGCTTGAGAATTTTGTAATTGGGCAATCCACGGCCAGCCGGGACAGGTTTGGAAATTGAGTAATTGAAAATCGCGGTTTACTCACAAACAAATTAAGAGGGATATCAAGGGGCAAAAGCCATTGCCTAGTTAGCGGCTTTGTTGGTAACCGCAATTAGAGTGGTTCTCGCGTACTTTAAGAGCAGCGGAGCAGTTCCTTCGCTAGCGCTCAGGATGACATTGATCCTCTCTATATCTGTTTTTTTTGTCCTTTAGGAGGCCGTGGTTTTTTCTATTGTTCTAGAATGTTTTGAGATGGTCAACAGGGAAAAGGCGCTTGCGATCCTCAATGAACTTGAGGCCGAATATCTTCGTCTTGGTGCAACACTCTGTAATAATCTGACAGATGAAACGCAACTGTCAGCATTTCTATTATTGGGTTTACGTTCCACTTCATTACTGAAATCCGTTTTACCCCTGATACAGCCCACAACGGCAATGGCAGGGTGTGATGCGGTGAAGCGTGCGTTCCTCGAATCCTCTCACTTGCAACTTGAGTTTCGGTTTTTAGGCTCAAAGAAGAAAGTCGAAGAGTGGTTTGCAAAGAAGAGCGATAGTTGGAAATCTGATAAAGGTAAGCTGAACTCATTTTTCCAAGCTCAGAACGGCAGTGGGTTTGGTCGAGAATATGGAGAATTCAGCATGAGTACCCATCCGACAGTTGATGCATGTCGCCACGCTGTTGCACTGGTCACGGGTGCTCGTGGCATCCACGAAAACCCGCAGCAGCTTCAGCAAGCAGTAGAGGTGCGCTCCAGAGATTATGCAAACCTATTATTCCGGGAAATCTGGACGGCTTTAGCGGATGAGCCGCGACTAATAGAAATACCGATTGATCGACGTAACCTGCCCTTGTGCGTTGCATTCTTGGATGCGCCCTGATACAAATCCGGTCTACACCAACTCTGGAAATGCTCTAGCTTGCGCGTGACTCGACTACTTCAACGATCGCTCAAACATTCTCAAGCGTTTCAATGGATATGCGCAGAGACCGGCCACCGGGCAACTATGGCAGAGCGGCTCATTGTTGCGGCATAGTTCTTTTCCGTGTTGCCGCAGCAGCAGGTGGGCGCGCGCCAGATGTTCGGAGTTGCGCGGCAGATCGTCTTTGATCGCCTCCTGGACCGATCGGTAGGTCTTGCCATAATTCTTCTCGCTTCTGCCGTAGCCAACGCGGGTCAGCACGCGCAGACCATTCCATTCCAGCGGCAAGCCAGGATAAGCCCCGCAAAAAAGCAGGATCTTGTCCGCTCCCGGGTCTCCGATGTTAGGAAATTGCTTGAGCGCTTTCTTGGCCTTGGCATAGGGTAGTTGAAGAATCTGGTCCAGATCGCCATCGAACTGGGTCATCGTGATGCGCGCGATTTCGAGCCAGCGGAATACCCTGGTCTCCGGCCGCATACCACCCATCTTGGCCAGAGCCAGCAAAGTATTTTGATTTGCCTTCAGTATCGCCTTCGGGCCAAGTCCCACTTGCTGGCGCAGCCCTTCAAAGACGGCTGCGCGCCGGTCGTCGGGCAGCAGGTAACATGCGTTCTCCCATAAAACCAACTCGAACGGCCCTTTTGCAGGAGGCAGTTCAGGCCTGCCGTAATGGCGTTTTAAGCCTGCAACCAGCTTCTTGAAATCGGGCATCTATTTCCGGTCTTTCAAGCGAAACATGAATTTTAGCCCTGACCATACATCATCGACGGCGCATATCTTTACATCGACCAGGCCGGTCCGGAGTCCGATTTCGCGCACAATATTTTCATTTACGTCGGTTTTGATTTTGGATGCGCCCTTGGGCCAGGAGATCCAAAGTGTCCCATCCATGGCCAGGTGCTGCTTGAGTTTGGGAAAAGCGGACTCAAGCTCAGCTTTTTCTTTGGTGAAGAACTGTATGAAATCGCAAGGGCCCTGCAATGACTTTAATTGAGACACTTTTTCAGGAAGCCGGCCCAATGTCTTGTTATAACCTGCCGGCGGATTGCCCAGGTAAACCTTGTGCCCGCTCTTGATCCCGAGTTTTTCAACCAACGATCTCTTTGAATAACCAGCCATCTTTCTCCTTTGAACAGAACCCACTGGGGAACGGCATTACCTCGCAGCCGTGTTTGTCACAAGGCTGTTCTCGCCCAGGGCCGTGGTGAGCGATTTGAGGTAGGCATCCAGGGTAGCTGTATGTCCCATGATAAAGCGGGAGACGAAACGAAAGATTGGATTGTAGACCTCGCCATTTTCGGTGATGGTAAGAGAGCATCCCTGCGCGGTGGGCATGATGTCATACATCCAGACGCCGCCGAATGGCAACTTGGGACCGGCAATTCGCACCACCAGATGGCGAGGCGGCAGGGAATCAACAACTTCAAATGTGATCTTCTGTCCGTGCCGGTCGGTCTCACGCCACGTTCGGCGTCCTTGAACGCCGGGTAGCTCTTCATAGCTGCGGACATCATGCCGCCAGGTTGGGGCTCCAGCTATCAGCTTCCAGACAGCTTCGGGAGAGTGATGCAGAGAAGCGCTACGGGAGACCGAATGACCCCTGGGAAGAAGCATCCCAATCAAGGTGACCACTACGCCGGTTCCAACTACGACAAGACCAGCAATCAAAATCCATCTCATACATAGCTCCTTTTCTGCGTAGTTTGCATCGCCATGTGGGAGGCACGCGCCAGCAGAGAAAGTCCGTGCAGCGCCTGCTGCCGCTCCTCCGGCAGCAATTGCTCAAGCACGGTCTTGACTCGCTTGGGATCCAAAACCGACTTCTCCGTCTTGATGCGCACCCCGGCTTTGGTAAGCAACAGCCTTATCTGCCGCGCGTCTTGCTGGTCTTTCTTGCGGACAACATATCCTTGCCGCACCAGACGATTGACGGTAAGCGACATGGTGGAAGGAGTCACCCCCATGTGGGCGGCCAGGGTGCGAAGGTTGGTCGCTTCAATCTCATCCAGGTGGTCGAGCACGCTGGCCTGATGAGAACTTAGAGTCAGGTTGCGCCGGGCATCGCGCACGTGGCGGGTATGGCAGGCGAAATAAATCTGCGGATAGTAGGTCATCAATTGCCGGATCAGGTCTTGCATCAGTGGATGTTTTAAGATATATAGTTTGATTTGTCAAACAAAATTGCCTTGACCGTGCAGGCAAGCTGAACCCGTTTCCTGAATCGGTAGGGAAACGAAGCCTTGTCTCATATTGCGATTTGTCCCCCGCGCCGCGGCGGCTGCGCTCCATCCCAAAAAACATGCAAAGGCCGCTTCCAGGCGGCACATTTTGGCGCAAGCATTGAAAACATTGGGGATATCTGTGCCGACCTGTCAATTTGTGCCGACTTGAGACCCGATTGTGACGACTTGAGGGCCTGAGGTGACGGCTTGAGAGCCTGGGGCGCCGACTTAAATCCTATTTGTGGCGACTTGGGCCACTTCGACATGCCGCTTAAAAACTGCTTCCAAGGGCACGGTGGGAGCATTTTGTTGCAAACGATCACGATTGGCACAGGAATCAGCATCGATGTAACGATACTATATAAATATTATTAATATTTGTCAATAGAGGATCGCATAGCTTGGGCAAAGTGAACTGTATTGGGGCCAGGTTTGACTCGCACTTTTAACTACACTACCCGCCAAGACCGGCGTAGCGGCCTGGACCATGTTCTAAGATATTGCTATGAAGGTGTTATTGATTGGCGGGACGGGTTTTATCGGGCCGGCTGTGATTTCACTGTTACAGCAGCTTGGCCATGAGGTCACACTATTTCATCGCGGCAACCAGCAGAACATTTATCCAGAGGTGGAGCATATCCGGGGAAATCGGAACGAGCTGGCAGCATACGCAGACGCTTTCCGCAAACTGGCGCCCGATGTCGTGGTGGATTTCATTCTCAGCAGCGGACGCCAGGCCCATGAGCTCATGAATGCATTTCGGGGCATTGCCCACCGAGTGGTGGCCCTTAGCAGCATTGATGTCTACCGCGCTTGCGGCATCCTGCACGGGCTTGAAGCCGGGCTGCTGGAGCCTGTCCCTTTGACGGAGGACTCTGCGTTGCGGACCAAGCTGCAGACCTATCCGGCGGAGGTACTCGAAAAAGTGCAGGCCGTCTACGGGTGGCTGGACAATGAATATGACAAAATTCCAGTGGAGCAGGCCATCATGGCCGATCGGGAGATGCCCGGGACCATCCTGCGGCTTCCGTTTGTCTATGGCCCGCGTGATGTAAAACATCGTCTATTTCCGATCGTGAAGCGCATCGACGATGGCCGGAAAACCATTCTCATGGATGAAGCCGCAGCCCAATGGCGCGCTCCCTGGGGCCATGTGGAAAATGTTGCGGCTGCAATCGTGGCCGCCGTAGCTTCAGAAAAAGCCTCAGGACGCATCTACAACGTGGCTGAACCGCACGGTTTTACGGAATTGCAATGGACGAAGAAGATCACTGAGGTCGCGGGCTGGAGAGGCGAGATCAGAGTTGCTTCGTCGGCGACTGCGCCTTCCCATTTGAAAATGTCCGGTAACCTGCAACAGCATTGGTTGGCAGACAGCAGCCGCATTCGCAGAGAGCTTGGTTATCATGAACCGGTCCCGCTCGAAGAGGCCATCCAAACTACAATTGCGTGGGAACGAGCTAACCCGCCACAGCCAATCGATCCCCGCCAATTCGACTATGCTGCGGAGGATGCCTATCTGGAATCAGCGTGAGGTCAAAAACTTTACCGCTGATGACGCTGAGTGATCTCCGTTGCTCTCATCTTTCTTTTGGTTCTGAGCGCGCGGGGAAAGGTTTGAACTTTGTCTTCGTTAGTCTCTTCCTGCGAAGATTTCCAGCCGTCCCTGCGGGACTTAACTCGCTCATTTACTCCTACCCAGCACTGGCGTGCTGGGCTATTTTCGCTTCGTCCCAGCCGGGACTTGGGTTACCGGCGCCATAGCATTTTCGACAAAACATATCGCGCCAAATCGTTAACCAATCCGTGAACATCCGCGTAGATCCGCGGTAAGGTTTTGGTTGCGGCTTGCCGCGCTGTGTTCTTTGCGTCCTTGGTGAATGTTTCTAACCAAAGCCCTTCTCGCCCGTCTTACCCCCTAGCCCCCACTTTTCCAGCCTGGTAAAAAAAATTGGAATTGTTTGCCCATCTCGCAGCAATACATAGCAGGAGCAAGGCTGACTCACCCGGCAGACCAATGGCAGAACCGGCGATCAATGAACCAGAGTTGCTGCGGCAACTTGCCAAGGGCAGCGAGGCAGCCTTCAGCGCCCTGTATGGGCACTATCACGGAAGCGTCTATCGGTTTGCGCTGCACATAAGCGGCAACTGCTCTACGGCGGAAGAGGTCACGCAAGAAGTCTTCATGCAACTGATTACAAATTTCAAGTTGTACGATCCGCTCAAAGGTTCCTTGGCAGGTTATTTGCTGGGAATCGCGCGTAACCTCACGCGGCGCAGCATAAGCCGGAACCGGTTTGACCTTCCCCTAGAAGAGGAATGTTTTGTCGGCGATGAATCGGAGCCATCCAGCGATCTGGATTTGCTCGAAGAGCTGAGCCAGTCGGAGTTGCTGGAGTATCTGCATAAGGCAGTGCTGGCGCTTCCTGAGTCCTATCGTGAAGTTGTCGTTCTGTGCGACCTGGAAGAGATGAGCTATCCGGCTGCGGCTGAAGTTTTACAGTGTTCGACCGGAACAGTTGCTTCACGACTGCATCGGGCACGAACCATGCTCCGAACGAAACTGAAAGGACAAGGGTGCGCGAAATAAGGACGCACAAGAGACTATGCGCGAGATGAAGCAATCTGAAGAGCGGCTGTCGGAGGCCCTGCGGCATCTGGGCAGAGTACCGCAACAAAGCGCGCCACCGGAGCTCTATACCAGACTGGCCAGCGCATTCCGGGCGCACCATGCCCGGCGGAGACGAGTGCAGCGGGCCCGCGTATTGCTGGCGCTGGTTGGCTGCCTGGCGTGTGGCATTGCGCTCCTTCGAATGCTCCCAATTGCGACCTATGGCCCAGGAACAAAGCAGGCAACGGAAGCGGTGCACACTATACCGCCACAGGAATCCAACAGTTCAGAATCTCAGATTGCTTCCGAAGCGCATCGTCAGGACACTGCCCAAAGACATGCACCCCGGCAAGCAGGCAGCAAGCAGGTAGCCGATGATTTTGTGGCCCTGCCGTCTTACGATCCAAACGTCCTGGCTGAAGGCCTGCATATCATCCGGCTTGATATGCGGGGAGCGGACCTCCGACTGGTAGGGGCCCCGGTGAGCGAAGAACTTTCACAACGCCGTGTTGTAGCTGATTTTGTTATCGGGCAAGATGGCACGCCTTACGCTGTGAGATTGGTCCAATAGAGTCTTGATATTTAAGGAGAAAATGAATCAATGCAAAAACTTTTTGTCTTAATTGCGATGACCGGTTTTCTGGTTGCCGGGTCTTTTGCTCAAAACCCTGCGCCTGTTGAGTCCGGCAAATCCTTTATGTACATGCAAAAGCCACCGGCCCAGGGATGGAAAGTTGAGAAGCCGGAGGGAGCTTTCGGAGAAAACTTCTTCTTTTACACGGCCGAACTCGGCGGCAACGGAGAAGTCGTTAAGGGCGCTCCCTACACAGCCACCGCGGTCACCGAGACTACGCAGTCCCTTGCGGATGGCAATCGCATCACCAACAAAACAACCGCATCGGTGGCCCGGGACAGCGAGGGCCGGACACGTCGTGAAGAAACCCTGGGCAAACTCGGAGCTATGCAAGTGGAGGGACCCAAAACGATCATTATCACTGATCCATCTGGAGGGTCGGAATATGTTGTGAGGTCTGTCCATGAGATGCCTGAAGGAGGCGAGTCAGAACGGGCCAAAGTTGTAAGAATTGAAACCAATAAGAGGAGGGTCAGAGTGATGGCTCCCGGCAAGGAGCATTATTCCCCGGAGGAATCTTCTGAGGTGAAGCATGAATCGTTGGGGACCCAGACCATCGAGGGAGTTTCCGCCGAAGGCAAGCGCGAGACGCGGACCATTCCCGCGGGCACTATCGGCAATGAGCGTCCCATCGAGATCACCTCAGAAACCTGGTATTCGCCCGACCTCCATGTGGTGGTGCTGAGCAAACGCAACGACCCCCGCTTTGGCCAGACCACGTACCGGCTTACCGAGATCAGGCGCACAGAGCCAGATCCAGCGCTGTTCCAGGCCCCCAAAGGCGAGAAGGGCAAAGTTGAAATGGTAATTAAACCGGGATCTATCGAGCACGAAGAATAGACAATGCAGTTCTCCATGGGTATGGCCGGGCGGCAGGCGCCCGGCCATTTTTTTGGGCTGACGATTTGGAAAATTGTTTGGGGCTCAAGTTAAGCCTAATAAATTTTGCGTATATCAACCGAAAGCTGACATCGGTCTATTCTCTTCATGCGGTTCGTTCGGCGTCACTCTTTGACCCTCCAGCACAGCCGAGGGCCGCTATACTACTATGCCTGAAAATCTTCTCTTCCTGCGAAGATTTTCAGCCGTCCCTGCGGGACTTAACTCTCATTACTCCTACCCAGCACTGGCGTGCTGGGCTATTTTCGCTTCGTCCCTGCCGGGACTTGGGTTGCCGACGCCATAGCATTTTCGACAAACATATCGCGCCAAATCGTTAACCAGTCTGTGAACATCCGCGTAGATCCGCGGTAAGGTTTTGGTTGCGGCTTGCCGCGCTGTGCTCCACGATTCCGTGCAGGGCGTGATACAAATAAATGTGGCGCTGCTGAAAAAAATCGGAATCCTGCTTTCGGGACGCGGTTCGAACTTTCTGGCGATTGCCGATTCGATTGAGTCCGGGCGCCTTCAAGCCGAAATTGCGATTGTCATTTCCAATCGCGCCGACGCCCCAGGCCTCGAAGCAGCCAGAAAACGCAACCTGAACGCCAAGCTGATTCCTTCCAAGGGCCGGGTACGCGAAGAGCATGACGCAGAGGTGCTGGCGGCACTGAAAGCGGCAGGTGTCGAGTTGATCTGTCTGGCAGGGTATATGCGGCTGCTGTCACGGGAGTTTGTCTGCGCTTTTCCCAATCGGATCTTGAATATCCATCCTTCTCTCCTCCCGGCTTTTCCAGGGCTGGATGCTCAGAAGCAAGCCATTGAATATGGCGTAAAAGTTTCCGGCTGCACTGTCCATTTTGTGGATGAGCATCTGGACCACGGTCCTATCATTCTGCAAAAAACAGCACCGGTGCTGGATGGGGACGACGAACATTCGCTGGCGGCCCGCATCCTCGAACTTGAGCACCTTGCTTATACTGAAGCTATTCGCCTGGTGCTCGGCGGTGAGATCGAAGTCCGGGAGCGGAAAGTGGTGCGGACCAAGAATTCAGGTGAAGGCCGATAGAGATGCTTAGAGTTAAATTACTTCATGCGGCGGCGAAAGCTCCCACAGTGGCCCATCCTGGCGAAGACCTGGGCTATGACATCTACGCTGGGGAAACAATGACCATTCCTGCGCGAGGACATGCCATAGTTCCCACCGGCATTGCTGTAGAGTGCCGTTCGCCATCCGGAGAAAGGATGGGAGCTTTGTTGCGGGACAAGTCTTCGATGGCAGCGCGGCGGCTGGTGCTGACTGGAGGCGTGATCGATGCGGGCTATCGCGGAGAAATTCGCGTGCTGATCGAGAATCTGGGCGATCTGCCGGCTGAGATCCATGCCGGCGACAAAATTGCCAACATGATCCCGTATCCTGTGCTGACCTCAGAGGTCCAGTTGGTGGACGAATTAAGCGGTTCCAGCCGTAAAGCAGGAGGTTTTGGCTCGACGGGTCGCTCCTGATTTTACGATTCCACGGATATGCCAGTCTGAGAAGTTTACTATCACATAACGAGTTGAGTTCCTGAATTTATAATCAAATCCTATGACCCAATTTCCCTCTGTTGACGAGCAACTGGCCTACATTAAGAAGGGCGCGGCGGAGATCATCCGTGAAGCCGAGCTGCGCGAGAGGCTGGAGCAGTCGTACAAGACCGGCAAGCCGTTGCGGGTAAAGGCCGGATTTGATCCCACTGCACCCGATTTGCATGTCGGGCATACGGTGTTGCTGCGCAAACTGAAGCATTTTCAAGACATGGGCCACACCGTCATTTTCCTGATCGGCGATTTCACCGGGATGATTGGCGATCCCTCGGGGCGGTCAACCACACGCCCGCCGCTGACGCGCGAGGACATCGAGCGCAATGCCGAGACTTACAAGGCCCAGGTGTTCAAGGTGCTGCACCCGGAGAAAACGGTAGTCGATTTCAATTCGCGCTGGTTCTCCAAATTTACAGCGGAAGATTTTATGCGGCTGGCGGCCCAGTTCACTGTCTCACAGATGCTGGAGCGCGAGGAGTTCCATAATCGTTTTCAGGAAGAAAAACCGATCGCATTACACGAGCTGTTCTATCCACTCTGCCAGGGATATGACTCGGTCGCGCTCCAGGCTGATGTAGAGTTGGGCGGTACCGACCAGAAATTCAATCTCCTCGTTGGACGCGAGTTGCAAAAAGCCCATGGCCAGCCGCCACAAATTGTCCTTACCACGCCGATTTTGGAAGGCACCGATGGCGTACATAAGATGTCGAAGTCGTATGGAAACTACATTGGGATCCATGAGCCTCCTCAGGAGATCTACGGCAAAGTCATGTCCATCTCCGACGAGATGATGTGGCGCTACTACGAACTGCTGACCGATATCTCCATCAATGTTATCGGACAGATGAAGGCCGATGTTTCTGCGGGACGCCAGCACCCTATGGAGTTGAAGAAGGCGCTGGCCCGGAAGATCGTCCAGGATTTCCATTCTGAGCAGATAGCGAAGGAGGCTGAGGAGAATTGGGCACGACAGTTCCAGAAGGATGAGGTGCCGGAGAATGTGGAAACGGTCAGAATATCAGTGCTAGGTACAGGCATCGAATCCGATCCCACGTCGAATTGGGTGGCACTTCAGGGAGGGAAGAGCCTCGCGGATGTTGGTGAAGATCTTTATGTTCGCACCGATAAGTTCTTACGTGAAATTGGGTTAGCTGATTCTGCAAGCGATGGTGTCAGGAAAGTGAAACAAAATGCAGTGCGCATCAATGGGCAACTAATATCGGCCTTAGTTTTCCAGGTCTTTGTACCATCGGAGATTACGGTAAGAGTTGGGAAGCGCATTAAGAACATTGCATTGTGCAAATAGGATGTTGTTTATGCAATCTATGATCGTGTGGCACAGCCGCCCCCGGCTGTGTTGATGTTTGTTGATGTAAGGCTATTTGCTGCATGGAGAAACGAAATGCTGAGTCTCTTATTTGTTAATTTTGATTGGGTAGCTCTGAAGAATATCTGCTTGCTAGAATTCAACACAGCCGGGGGCGGCTGTGCCACACAAATTCACACAAGTTCAAGTTTAGCGGTGTAAGCTTTGTGGTAATTTGATCAACTAGATCGATCTGATATGACTCTTTATCGAAGAAATCTTCCACACATTGAAAAGCCTGGTGGGACCTATTTTGTGACGTTTAGGACAATCGATAACCTTACATTGTCACCTGAAGCAAAATCGGTAATCTTAAATCACTGTCTATTTGACAATGGAAGGAAAATTCAACTCCATGCTGTCGTAGTCATGCCGAATCATGTTCATCTGTTGTTCACTCCCCTTCAGAAAACAGCGGATGAATGGTTCAGTTTGGCCGAGATCATGAATGGCATCAAGGGTGCTTCATCTCACAGCGTCAACAGACTTCTCCAGAGAAGAGGAACTCTCTGGTTGGATGAATCCTTCGACCGAGTTATGCGTTCTGCCGATGAACTGGGCGAAAAAATACTCTACATCGTCGAAAATCCTATTGCTGCAGGCTTAGCGAAGGGTCCTCATGATTATCCGTGGTGCTGGCGCGAATCGACACAGCCGGGGGCGGCTGTGCCACACAGCCGTAGGTAAAGTTGCACCCAATCCTTCCGCGAAGAGATGCTACACTGATCCGTGCCAACGCACGAATCGACAGGCAAGGTTGATTCGTTGTTTACCTCCCAAAATAATCATTTGACGGGCGAACCTATTTCGGGTGGAATAAAGGCTGCTATGACCAAAGCGGATCTTATTGAAGAGGTGTCACGCCTCGCTGAATTGACACGGAAAGACAGCGAGATCATTGTCGAAACCATCTTTGACAGCGTGGTTCGATCTTTGCGGGTTGGCGACAAGATTGAAATCCGAGGTTTTGGCAGCTTCCGTACCCGGCAGCGCAAGCCTCGCGTGGGACGCAATCCCAAGACGGGGGCCAAGGTAGAAGTCCCGGCCAAGAAGATCCCCTATTTCAAGCCCAGTAAGGAACTCAAAGACCTCATCAATGGCAGCGAGACAGAGGCGGCGGCTCCATCCGTCCAACCTGCACCTTCAGGGACTCCACCAGCGTAAAGAGCAAAAACAGAGATGGGGAGATCCGGTGATCGGTAGATCGGGTGATCTAAATCAAACCTTGAGAAAATCTTTGCAGTAGGGCAAGGTTTTCAGGTAATCGCGCGAATCCCGACAACCGCCATCATTCTTCCGGTCTTTCCTTTTTCGGCGCGATGCGAGAAGAACCTGCGAGTGTGACACGCGGTGCAATGTCCTAAGACCGCAATCTGAGTATCGGGCACACCCACGCTGAGCAGTTGCTGTCGATTTGCCTCCATCAGATCGAGGTGGAGTTTCGTTCCGGTGTCGCCATGCCCGGGCGCTCGGGCGTTCATGAACAGCATTGGGTATTTTTCCCGAATAGGGTCCGACTCAAATACTTCGTGAAACAGTTCGTCTGCGTAGTCAAACTGGGATTCAAACTCACTTTTCAATTCACTGCCTACTTCATAGCAGCACTTGCCGATCCCAGGACCGATCGCGGCGTAGATATTCTGGGCGTCAGAGCCATACTTGTGCTGCATAATGCCCAGGCCTTTTGCCGCGATGCGTTTTACCGTACCCCGCCAGCCGGCGTGGAAGACCCCGGCTACCTTGTTTTTTCTGTCGATCAGCATGACGGGCAAACAATCCGCAGCCAGGACAGCCAGGGCGATACCCGGACGATTTGTAATCAAGCCGTCCCCCACAAGGGGATCAGGACTGGACGATTGCACTACATGGATGATGTCGGAGTGCACCTGCCGCAAGGAGACGAGCGGCCAGAGCTGCTTGTCGTCGGTTGCCCCTAGTGTCCGTAGAAATCGTCTGCGGTTTTTCTCGACGTTGTCGCGCGAATCGTCTTTGGTAAAACCCAGGTTCAAGCTCTTGCCGCCGTAGCATCCGGTAGAGCCGCCCAACCGGGTGCTGAACCCGTGGACCAGCCACGGAATTCCTTTCAGGGCTGGAGCTTGGAGTATATGCAATTTATTTCCGGTTACGATTTGCCTGGTTGCTGTTGGCACAAGAGTATTTTAATTGGAAACGGGCCGGGAGGTCGGGAGGTCGGGAGATCGGGAGATCGGGGGATCGGGAGGTCGGGAGATCGGGGGATCGGGAGGTCGGGTGATCGGGAGATCGGGTGATCGGAACAAAGCAAACCCAATGCGCACCGCGGAGGCGCGAAGAAGACAAGACCAACTTCTTACCACTGATGACGCTGATTAAACTGATTGGCGCTGATAAACCAAACCTTGGGAACACGAGGGAGCAGAGGATCGGGAGATCGGGTGATCCGGTGATCGGGAGATCGGAACGAACCCCTTCTTCATCACAGCCGGGGGCGGCTGTGCCACAGTTTTTTTGTCAAGGGAGAAAAGACTTTTTAGCGACAAGTACTATAGAAGAGAAGAGTCGCATAGAATCAGGTGTGGCCAGATTGACTTTTGTTGTAGGAAAAGGCGGGGTCGGCAAGACAACCGTCTCCTGCGCTTTTGCTTTAGGCGTGGCCGCCCGCCATCGAGGGGAATCGGTTTTGCTGATGTCCACCGATCCGGCCCATTCGCTGGCGGACACTCTTCAATCTCCTTTGAAATCTGCGCCAAAAAGGATCACCGAAGCCAAAGGCAAGCTGTTTGCCTGGCAAATTGACAGCCAAAAACAGTTTCAAAAGTTTCTAGCCGGGAACCGCAATGCAATCTTGAGCATTGTCGAGAGCGGCACTTTTTTTTCAAAGGAGGAGATATCGCCCCTGCTGGATACCGCTCTGCCGGGAATGGCGGAAGTTGCCGGATTGCTGGCCATTCAAGAGCTGCTGGAAAAGGGAGAGCATCAGCATATCGTGGTTGATACCGCTCCTTTCGGGCACACTCTTCGCTTGTTCGAGCTGCCTTCGCATTTCCAGCATTTCTTGAATTTCCTGAATGTGGCTTCCAGCCGCGATACGTTGCTGGCCCAGCGTTTCGGTGGGCGGGCGGCCTTGCCTGAGCACCCTTTTCTTCGCCGCTGGGAGATGATGGTACAGCAAATCAAAGATGCATTTACCAGAGAGCAGGCGGAGATCTTTCTGGTGACCTCGCCTGAGAGTTTTTCTCTGAATGAGGCGGTGCGCTCCCTGGAGTTACTCGACCAGTCTGTTCCCGATATGAAGGTTGGCGCCATCGTTCTGAATCGGGTGGTCAAAGAAAATGGAAATTGTCTCCGGTGCAAGCACCGTGGGCAGATGAAGAACACAACAGTACGCTTCCTGAAGCGCCGCTTCCCGAACATTCCAATGTTGATCGGCCCTGATCCCGGGAACCCCATTCTTGGAGTCGAACTCTTGCGCCGCTTTGGCGCTGTGGTGTTTGAAAGACGCACTGCCAAGCTGGAGAAGAAGGCGCCTTCCCTTGCCGGCAAGAAACCCGAACTGAAGAAAACAGACTGGCCGGTGGCGGATGTCCCTCTCTCATTTACCGTGGGAAAGGGCGGAGTGGGAAAGACCACCACTACCGCTGCTTTGGCCTTTCAGGCGCGTTCTGTCGGACGGCAAACGCCGGTTACCGTCTGTTCCACCGATCCCGCGCCCTCTCTGGATGATATTTTCCAGAGACCGATCGGTGACCAATGGACCTCCGTTCTGGGCGATCAACAACTGGGGGCCATGGAAATCGATTCGGTGTCTGAATTTCGACGCTGGTCGGCGCGCATGAAAGTCCAGTTGAATTCAGAATTGAGCATGCAAACCGGCGGTCTGCATGTCGATCTTACCTTCGAGAAAGAGGTTTTCTCTGCGCTTATGGAGATAGTTCCGCCGGGCGTGGATGAGATCTTTGCCATCTTTCGCATCCTGGATTTTATTCATGCGAAGACCGGGAAAGTTTTCATCGACATGGCTCCTACAGGGCACGCTCTGGAGCTGCTGCGCATGCCGGAGCGCATTCTGCTTTGGTCGCGCCTATTGTTGAAAAGCCTTGCCGCGCACCGTACACTAGCCCTCGCTCAGGATGTGGCCGTTGAACTGGCTTCTTTGGGGCAGCAAGTAAGGAAATTGATAGAGATAATGAAGGACCCGGCCCAGAGCCGGGTATGGGCCGTCATGCTGCCGGAGCCGGTACCAGACCGACAGACTGTTCGCCTGCTGGAAGCAATCCACCAGATTGGCATCACGGTTGATTCATTGTTTGTAAACCGGGTGCTGATGCAGGAAGGGAAAAGGGCAGGATGCAAACGATGCCTGCGCGCCCGAAACTGGCAGTTGGCTATCCTGCAACCGCTCAGGAAAAAATACCGGCAATACAAGATTTATCTGGCGCCCGAGTTTCCGTATGAAATTGCTGGAGCAAAGGCCTTGAAGAAATTCACCGCTGAGATATGGCAAATCGCAGAATAGCAGCCGAAACTGCGCTCTACCTTTATGGGATATCGAAGTCTTCCCGCGCGAAAGCGGCCTCGATAGCCTCGGAGGGAATTGATGGCGTCCATCCGGTGCAGTCACTTGCCTGCGAGGATTTTATCTGCTGGGTCTCTTCCGTAGATGCGGCGTCCTTTTCGCGAGCGATCAGCAGCAACATGGAGAACCTGGAGTGGCTGGCGCTTCATGGCGTACGCCATCAAAAGATAGTTGCCGAAATTGCCGCCAGAAATACAGTTGTCCCTGCCCGTTTCGGAACGATATTTTCCAGTGAAGCGACCTTATTCAAAAATGTGCGGGCACGAAGGACTGCCCTCGAAAAAGTATTCGCCAAGATTTCCGATGCCGAGGAATGGGGAGTCAAGGTATTTGCCGAACAGGCCCGAGCGCCGCAACCCGCCGAAAGGGTCCGGTCCGGCAAAGACTATCTTCAGTTAAAGGCGGCCCGGCTCAAGAAGCGTCCGGAGCGCGATAACTCAGGGTTGCAGGAGCTCGCTGCCGAACTGGAGAAGATAGCCATTGATTCCGCGCCCACCGGCAAAGTCAGCGGCACCCAGCAGGACTTGCTGTGGCAGGCCACATTTCTGGTGCCCCGTAGCCGGCACGGCCAGTGGAACCAGGCGCTCAAAGAATTTGTGAAAAAATGGAGAGGCAAACGGCGCATCGAAGTAAATGGCCCCTGGCCCCCGTATTCCTTTGTTGCAGATGCAGAATGATTTTGAATCCGTGATCCTAGCTCGACATGGCGAAGAAGATGTCTCTCTTCTGGATATACTGGACCACGTTCTGAATGCGGGTGTTGTGATTCATGGCTCGCTGGTGATCTCGCTTGCGGGTGTGGATCTGGTGTACTTGGGAGTGAATGTGGTGCTTACTTCAATAGAGACGGCGCTGCGTAACATCGAACCCGGACCAGAGGCGAAGCGGAGTTTACGCTGAGTAAAGTTCTTGCCTATTGCGGATTTCTCCACCAGCCGGGCCTGTCTCTGCCTTCTTTGGGGGTAGGCGGCGTTTCCCTAAATACCCTCGAGCACCACGAATTGCGGGTGCTTTGGTCAGAGGTGAAATGGCCCTTTGAACCCTCTGAGATTCAGAAGAGTGCAGTTGAATTTCACCACGCGGTGCACCACATCTTTGCCCAAACTGTAGTTGTTCCTTTCCGGCTGCTTTCCGTTTTCGACCACCGGCAATCTCTGGTGGATTTTGTTGCCCGCCATGGAGCTGGTTTTATTGCGGATTTGAAACGCCTGCAAGACACTGTACAGATGGAATGTGTGGTCTTTTTTAAGGCGACTGGCCCTCCGGATTTGAGCTCGGGAAGCGCCTACTTGCGTCAAAAGGCGGGTTTGCAATCTGCGCTGGAGGAGTTTGGAGGCAATCTTCGGAATGCTTTGTCGCCGGTAGGCAGCGAAATCCGGACGAGGCAGGCCAAGCACGGCAACCGGATTTACTGCCAGGTACAACGCGGGCAGGAAGAGCTTTTCCGGACCATCGTGCAGCAGGTTCAGGTGCCTTCTCCGCTGGAGCGGCGCGTTAGCGGCCCCTGGCCTCCGGCCGAGTTTCTAAGCGAATCGGTTAAGATGCCCGAAGTGGCAGGTCAGAGATGACAGATGTGCGCAAGGTTACACCCAAGGAGATTGCTGCGGCCGTCTCCGAACTAAACCGCGAACTAAGTACAGTTGGGGAGGGAACTATTGACCGAATTGACTGTTCCCCGGACAACATTGAGCAAGGCCTCGCGAGGCTGGTACTTAGTTTGATTGAGTTACTGCGGCGCCTGCTGGAGCGGCAGGCCATCAGGAGGATGGAAGGGGGCTCCCTGGATGACGCTAAAGTCGAAGAAATGGGGCAAGCCCTGATGAAATTGGAGATGAAAGTCCATGAAATTGCGGCCTCTTTTGGCCTTAAGCCTGAGGACCTTAACCTGGAACTGGGGCCCCTGGGGAACCTTCTGGACGGCTAAAGCTGCAACCAAAGTCTTACCGAGGATTTGCGCGGATGCAGGCGGATAAACCAAACCAGCGCGGCAAGCCGCAACCAAAACAAAACCTTTGAAACACGGAGGAAGCAGAGGAAGCAGAGGAAACAGAGGAAACCAAAACCCTTAACCACACATTCGCTTCGCTCAGTGCAGGCTCCGAAACACAAAGTTAAAGACGAAGGACACGAAAGAAAAGCAAAGAAAATCTACGCTGCGGGGCAAGATTTTCGAAGATACGGAATGCAGATCCACGGCTTAGCCGGGACAGGTCTGATGATCGGAACCGACAAAGCTATGCCTTAGGGAGTTACAGGAAATTTGCGAGAAAAAACAAGATTTCAAATCACTCGTAGTACATAGCAGTAATTGAGAAAATTTTTCAGAAATAGGCCAACCTGGACTGCAACAGCTTGCATCCTACTCGCGATTGAGCCGGTTCTCCCCCCACAGGTTAATAAGGCAAGGACGAGGCATTTTTGCTGAGCGGAAGAGTTGACAGTTGAGCTGGAGCTAGTTAGGATGCGTGACGTAGGTCGCGCTGAGTCTCCACCCCAAGGCCGATCTTCTTCAGTTGTTTCCTGAGATAACATGCAAAGAGTTCCTACGGTTTCCGGAACAACCAATCTGCTCGACATTCTTGACCGAGTGCTCGATAAAGGTCTTGTGATCGCGGGCGATATTCGCGTTTCCCTCGCAAATGTCGAGTTACTGACAATTCGCATCCGTTTGCTGGTTTGCTCCGTGGATAAAGCTGAGCAGATTGGGTTGAACTGGTGGAAGTACGATCCCAACTTAACGGCTACGCTGCCTGATCCCGGGCAACGGGGCCAATTGCCTGGGGCACCGCCGAAAGCGGGAGCGCCAAAGCGGAACAAGCAGGCTGCACGTCGCGGACGTGCAAGATAGATTGACTTTGATGAAGGAGGCCCTCGATGGCCGTTGAACGCGTATCCGGCGGTTCAAGTCTTATAGACGTTTTAGACCGGGTATTAGACAAAGGCATAGTCATTGACGCCTGGGTCCGAATCTCTCTGGTCGGTATTGACCTGATCACGGTAGAGGCCCGCGTAGTAGTCGCGTCGATTGATACCTACCTCAAATATGCCGATGCTGTTGGTCTCACCGGACTCGTATCTAGACCGACTTTGGCGGAAGGCGGAGCTGAAGAGGAAGAGGAAGAACCGGAAAAAGTTTCTGGCGAAGCTATACGCCGTCCGGCGCCCCGTCCGGCCCGCCGGCGTCGGTGAAGCCAGGTAGGGAGCATACATGGCCACCGCTGAGGTGCGGTTTCCCGAGGAGCGTATCAACGGACGGCGCGCAAGTGCAGAGCGCCGTCCGGCTATTCTCCGTCTGCTTGAAGCAGAGCGGTCGGAGGAAATTTTTCCTCTGCTGCTGGAAGAGATCCTTGCACTCGGCTATCCTCGCGCTTTGGCGGTGGACGTCAATTTCGATACCGGTGACATCACACCCGCCGCAGCCCTGAAATGGCCCAGGCAGCAGTTGGAAAAGTTCAGCACCGCCTTGTGGGTGTCAGAACACCAGTTGGTAGGAGTTCTCCACTCTACCCAGCCGGCAATCTTGAACAAGACCACCATCCATAATCGTCCCATCTACGTTCATCCTATTTATTATTCGAACCGCAGTCTCTGCTGGGAGGCCGACCGTATTCGCACCGGCAGTTGCCTGGCGGTGCAGAACTTCCGCAAGGAAAAACGGATCCGCCTGGAAGAGCAGGTTTGTCCTACGTGCGACATGCGCGCTTACGCTGCCGCTGTGATTGTGGAGTTGCCCAAGCAATCTGCCGCGCAAGGAATCGTGGAACATGCGGAACTGGCGGAACTCATCGAGCTTGCCAACCGCTATCTCTCGCGGCTTTTTAAAGTGGAGCATTACTACAACCGCATGCGCGATATGGAAATCACGATTGCGCAGATGGGCACGGTAATGCAGAGCATGGCGGACCCTGTCATCCTTACCGACACCCAGCACCGGGTCATCATGCAGAACAAGGCGGCGGAACGTTTCTTTAAAGTGCCGGATGAGATGACCGAAGGCCTGGTGCGCGCAGTTGAGCTGAACAACCTGCTGTTCTCAGCCGCGCTCTCCTCCATGCTGGTTTCCGGTACCGATGCGCACCGCGATCTCACATTGGTGGATGCGATCGAAGGCGAAGAAATGCTGTTTGAGGCGGTTTCCGCGCCCACTTATGGGCCGGACGGTATTCAAATCGGCACCGTAACCGTGATGCGCGACGTGACTGATCTTCGGCGTGCCGACCAGGAATTGCGCGCCAACTACGACAAACTCCGCGAAGCGGAGGAGGTCGTCCGTCAGGACCGTGACCGCCTGAACCTGATCATCGAAAACGTAGGCGATCCCATTGTGGTTTGCGATAGCGAATCCAAGATCGTGCTGGTGGACCCACTGGCCCAGGAGCTTTTTGGAACGTCGGCGGAGACGGCCCGCGATACAGCGCAGTTCCAGAACCTGACGCGGCTTAACACCTACGTCGGTTCGTTTACGTATTCATTTGCCGAGCGGGAGACTGCGCCCCTCAAGCTTATTAGTCCCAGCCTGAAACAGGAAATTGAATACGATGCCCGCTCCGGCAAGATCTTCGATGAGCGCGGGGAGGTTGCGTACACGGTCACGGTATTGCGCGATCTGACCGCCTTGCGAAAGGTCGAACAGCTCAAGGTTGAACGTCGCATGCTGGAGATCGAGAAGTTCGCGGCGACCGGCCGGCTGGCCGCCACCATTGCCCATGAGGTGAACAACCCCATGGAGGCGATCAAGAATGCCATTTATCTGCTGGCTGGCGCCGTCCCTGAAAATGCCGTGCCGGTTTACAACATTCTGAAATCCGAAACAGAACGGGTGGCGCGCATTGTGCGGCAGATGCTGGGGCTGTACCGCAACACCGAGCAGGTCAAACCCGTCAATGTGAATACGATTATTGAAGACACGCTGCTGCTGCTGAATCGCCAGCTTCAGCGCGTGAATGTGGAGATCAAAACCGATCTGCGGACCCTGCCGGATGCGGTGATCGCTGCCGACCAGATGCGGCAGGTGTTTTCCAATCTGGTCATCAACGCCAAGGATGCCATGTCCAAGGGGGGGAAGCTGATTATCCGCTCACGCCACATCCCTGGTCGTGACGATCTGCATGGCTGGGTGCGTATTCTTATTGCGGACACCGGCACGGGAATTCCGCCGGAGATGAGCCGCACGATCTTTGAGCCTTTTGTTACCACAAAAGGAGAAAAAGGCACAGGACTCGGACTTTGGATCGTTAGGGGAATTATTCAAAACCATGCCGGCAAGCTTTCGGTCCGGAGCAAGCTCGGCCAAGGCACGGTCTTCAGAATTGATTTACCGGTAATGAAATTGTGACCGCCCAGGGCAAATACCGGGTTCTAGTAGTCGATGATGACGCCTCGGTGTTGGTCACCTACCGGCTTATTCTGGAACAGGAGGGATACGAAGTTGCTGCCTGCGGGACCTCGCGGGAGGCGATTGCAGCGGTCGAAAAAAAGAATTTTGACGCGATTTTGTGCGACTATTCCCTGGAAGAGCAGCATACAGGTTTTGAAGTGATCTCTGCGGCCCGAAAGCGTAATCCTGATGTTCCGGCGGCGCTGCTGACCGGCTACGCCACCAATGAGACAGCAGACGAAGCTGAAGCTCAGGGGATCGGGATCATGTTCAAACCCATTGAAATCGAAGAATTCCTTGCGACAACCTCAAAAATGCTGAGGAGAGACAATGAGCCCAAGCAAGAAAACGGCAAAGAAAACGACAGCACCCAACCGCAAGGCGGCGGTCAAGGCAGACAACAGCGGGGCAATGGCGGTGTTGGACGGCGGCGCACCGCTGGAGGTCCAGCCAAAAGCTGAATCCGCCGCCCGCGTGCAGCAGGAAGGCCGTTACGTTTATGGAGTAATCGAGTCCCGGACGCCTGTAGGTTTCGGCAAGAGCAATATCGGTGGTGCGAGTGAAGAAGTCTACACCGCACATTACGGCGATATTGCGGCCGTGGTCAGCCGTACTCCAGTGTTTATCTTCGACCCGACTCGTGACAACGCTTTGTCCCATGAGCATGTCATCGAATCAGTCATGAAGAATTACACCATCATCCCCATGAGCTTTGGTACTGTTTTCCGCACCGATGATGATATCCGCGAGGTGCTCAAGAGCATCTACCCCTCGCTCAAAGATGTGCTCAAACAGATGACGGGAAAGCTGGAGTTCGGTCTTAAAGTCACGTGGGACCGCGATCGCATCATTGAAGAATTAAAGCGGGAGCATGAAGAGATCCATCGTTTTCACCTGGAACTCACCCGCAAGCACCTGCAATCCACCTATTTTGCCCGCATGCAACTGGGCCGCATGATCGACAAGGCGCTGGCCGAACTGGCCGCCAATTACGTGCGCGAAATCTATGATGGGCTGCGCAGCGTCTGCGTAGCGTCGCGGGACAACAAGCCTATCGGCGACAAGATGATTATGAATGCGGCCTTCCTCATCCAGAAAGAGCGTGAAGGAGAATTTGACGCGGCCGTAAATCGCGTAGCGCAAAAGTTTGGCGACCGCCTCAACTTCAAATACACCGGCCCTTGGCCGCCCTATAACTTTGTGAATATCCGGCTCAAACTGGAGAGAGGAACTTCGAGCTGAAGAATCGGGTGATCGGGAGATCGGGAGATCTGAGAACATCAAAACCTTACCACTGATGAACGCTGATTTGACTGATCAACGCTGATCAAAGAAGTGCCAAAAGCTGCCCTGTCAGGAGTTTGAAGCTGTGTTTCTCATCGACGATCTGCTGCTTGCCCCTTTTAAGGGCTGGAACTTCATCATGCGGACCTTGCTCAAGGTCGCCGAAGAGCAGTGGACTGACGATGCGCCCTTGAAAGAGCAACTCCTTGCCCTTCAGGTCCAGCTTGAAGAAGGGGAGATCACTGAAGAGCAATATCTTGAAGCTGAAGCCGCTATCCTGCGGGGAATACGTGAAATCCAGCGTCGCAAGATCGAACTGGCGGGAGGCGATCCCGATGAGTTGGAGGGTGGGCTCTCCGGTAAAGTTCAAGAAGGTTCCGGGGCCTCGCTTACCTGGGACCCAAATGAGAATGATCAAAAATAATCCCGAGCGGAGCGAGGGATCTCTATAGGCGCGGTACAGCATAGCCGCAACCAACAGAAAAACCAATGCGCACCGCGGAGGCGCGAAGGCACGGAGAAGACAAAACCGACTTCTTAACGCTATTCACGCTGATAAACCAAAAACCTTTGAAACACGGCAAAAACATTTCGTTGTGCTCTAAGGGCAGGCAGCGCACCGACACATTAGGCGATCTACGAACATTGGCCATCTTTCTCATACCTGGGTACACTGAACAGTCATGCGTGATCCAGTCGAACTGGAAATTTTCAAAAACATCTTTCACTCCATAGCTGAGGAGATGGGCGCGGCGCTGAGGCGCACTGCTTTTTCTCCCAACATCAAGGAGAGGCGGGATTATTCTTGCGCCGTTTTCGATAATCAGGGCGAAGTTGTGGCCATGGGCGACCACATGCCTGTCCATCTGGGTTCCATGCCTATGTCCGTGCGTGCGGCGGTGGACAAGCTGAAACTGAATCCCGGCGATGTGGCCATTCTGAACGATCCGTTTTGCGGAGGGACACATCTTCCAGACATCACCCTGGTTGCCCCTGTGTTCCTGAAAGGCAAGAAATCGTACTTGCCGGCTTTCTACGTGGCTTCGCGGGCCCATCACGCGGATGTAGGCGGCACCTACGCAGGTTCAATGGGCATTTGCCGGGAGATTTATCAGGAGGGAATACGGATCCCTCCGATCAAACTCATAGAGGCGGGCCGGCTCCAGCAGGATGTGTTTCGCCTGTTACTCAGCAATGTTCGCACCCCGGAAGAGCGCGAAGGAGACCTGAACGCGCAGGTTGCCGCTTGCCATACCGGGGCCATGCGCCTGCAAGAGATTGTGCAGCGGTATGGACTACCCCGAGTGCGGCTGGTGATGGACGAGTTGCAGGACTACTCAGAGAAGATCATGCGGGCCTTTCTCAGCAAAATTCCTCCTGGACGCTATGAGGCAGAGGATTTTCTGGACGACGACGGAGTCGGTTCCGGCCCGGTGCGTATCGCAGTGGCGCTGGAATTTCACCCGGCGGCCCGCAATAAGCCTGTAGTTACGGTTGATTTCACCGGGAGTTCGCCGCAGGTGGCCGGCAGCATCAATGCCGTGGAGGCAATTACCTATTCCGCCTGTTTTTACGTTTTCCGCTGTCTTCTGGCTGAAGATGTCCCCGCAACTGCCGGGCTGATGCGTCCTGTGCGGTTGATTGCTCCAGTGGGCACAGTGGTCAATTCGCGTCCACCAGCGGCAGTGGCAGGCGGCAACGTGGAGACCTCCCAGCGCACTGTGGATGTCTTGTTGCGCGCCCTGGCGCAAGCCGTACCGGAGCGGGTGCCTGCCGGGTCGTCCGGAACCATGAATAACCTAACGATTGGCGGTCTTGATCCACGGACAGGCGAGCCTTTTGCCTACTACGAGACCATTGCCGGTGGAATGGGCGCCCGTCCTGACCGGGATGGTGTAAGTGGCGTGCATACCCACATGACAAATTCATTGAACACTCCGGCGGAGGCGTTGGAATACGCCTACCCATTGCGGGTTACGAAGTATTCCCTGCGCAAGGGAAGTGGCGGCAAAGGCAGGTTCCAGGGTGGAGACGGAATCGTACGCGAAATCGAGCTGCTGGTGGATGCCGAGGTGACATTGCTGGCTGACCGCCGGTCGCGAGGGCCTTATGGTCTAAATGGTGGCGCGGACGGAGCGCCCGGGCGAACTCACATCGTCCGCAGAAATGGCGAGCTGACTCTACTTCCCGGTAAAACCAGCGTCCGTCTCAAGAAAGGCGAGCGGATCAGGATTGAGTCGCCGGCCGGTGGAGGACATGGAAGAATCGGGTGATCTGGTGATCGGATCATCGGGTGATCGAATTCGCAATCCAAATCTTAACGCGGATTTGCGCGGATGTGAGCGGATCAGATAGCAACTGTGGAACCGCTATAGTATCTTTGGCAAAGTCGATACGTGCTTCATCCTTGGATTTGCACGGCATGTGTTTGATCGTTTGATCCGCGTTCCATCCGCGCAAATCCGCGTTAAGGTTTGGTTTCAGTTTCCCAACAATTAACCACTTACCAACTTACTCATTCTATTTTGGCGTCGGGCTTGGCTGGGGCGGCGGATTTTGCTGTTTCTTTTTCTTGTTCAGCACCTGGTTCAGAATATCGCCCAGTGGATTTTGCTGCTGCTGTTGCTGGTCAGGGTTATTATTTGCAGCCGGATTATTTTGCTGCGGGTTATTTTGCTGCTGATTGTTTTGCTGCGGATTGTTCTGTTGTGGTTGGTTTTGTTGGTTCGGTTGTTTTCCGGTGATGGCCCCCATAATTCCTTGGATTCCGTTGTTCGACTGGCCGTTGGGAGGCTGGTTCTTGCTGAAGATAGCTCCCAGGATGCCGCTCGTCAGTGCGGCGGGGTTTTTGGAGGTCGGCAGCAGATTTTGCAGCCTCATCTGGGCGATCTGCTGGATATCCGGAGCGACCTGCGGGTGCTGGAATGTCCCGGTAAGAATCACCGGCAGCACCAATTCACCTTGGTTATTGGCCAGGGCGGTGTTCATAAATCCGCCAATCTGAGAGCCCCCGACCTGCTGGCTCATGGCTTTGTTCAGGATGGCGGTGACGTGGAGATTCAATGATTGGTCGGCGAGGTTCACAAGGCCGGTAGCCGCCAGCGTACCACCATCGATTACAGCTTTCAGATTATTGGTTTGGGCCATGCCATTCTTTACATCGAAGTTGCCGGAGAGTTGGACCAGATTGGTGAATCCCTGGGGCATGCCCGGCAGGCCACCTACAAATTTGCCGATGTTGGCCAACTCATGCAGCAGGTCCAATTTCATGAGCCTGCCATTGGTGAGATTCAGCGCCAAATTGCCATTCAAGCCGCGCGTGATGGCCTCCGCTGATGTCGAGCTGAACGTTCCATTCACATTGGCTGCCAGGAGTCCGAACAATGTTTGCTTGACCGACGACACGGAAGAGAGCAGCTTGTTGGCGTCTACCTTATCGGTCTTTAGATTCACGTTGTAGACCGGCTGGGCTGGACGCGTATCGATGGAGATGCTCCCACTTTCTTTGCCGCCATAAAGATCAGCGCTCACCGGATTGAGCTGGATGAGACCTTGGTTCAGTGAGACATTGGAATGGAGGTTGGTCATGGACAGGTCGTCCTGCTGGACCGTGCCCACGTTGATCGTGCCGCCTCCAGTCATCTTTGACACCATGCTGGGGCCACTCGGAGCAGGTATTTCGGCGTTAGCCGCTGGAATCAAGCGCCAGAAATCATGCTCTGCACCGGCGCGCTTGGTTGTGGGAGTGGCAACATAGATTTGCTGCAATTCCGACACATTCAATTTATCGGCATTGAGGGTGAACTGGACCTGAGGAGCGGCAAAATTCCTGATGGTCAACCCTCCGCTGGCATTGGTCTGGCCAATGGAGGCGGCCAGGTTCTCCAATATGGCCGAGTTCTGGCTGAAGCGGATGTCTGCGTTACGGATTTGGATGGGCTTCGTCAAAGAAGGCGCTTTGATCGATGCATTCTGGATCTTGCCGCTGCCATTGAAATTCAAAGCAGAGGGGTCTTTGGTAGGCCCTTGGGCGTGCACGTCCAAGCCTAGCGATCCATCGCCCGATACACCTTCCACTGCCGAGATGCCATACGCTTTGGCGATGTTGAGGAGCTCGCCCAGGCGGGCATTGGGCGCTCGCAAAGAGGCATCGATCGTGCTATTCGGCGTCGTGTATTGTGATAAAGCAAAATTTACAGTCACGCTGGTGGAACCAGCGGTTGCGGTGAAGTCGTTGGAGCGAATGCTGTCCGGCGTCAGCGCCAGATCGATGGTTCCGATCTTGACCGGCTGAGGCAGTTCCTTGCCACTAATGACCAGCTCATGGGCGGAGAGGTGTCCATTCATGGAGGGCTTGGAGGTTGCTCCACGCGCTTGAATGTCCGCGTCAACTCGCCCATTCACATCCACCCCTTGGTTGAATGCCACGCCAAAGGCGGATGCCAGTCGCGCAGCTTCCGCAATCGATGCATTGGATGCCCTTAGCCTAAGATCCATCTGCGCCGGAGTCGGCTTGGTGTTGAGCGTGCCGGCAACCGACAACGGGGTAGACCCAAGTTTTATCTCCGCCCGATGGATCTGTATAACGTCACTGCTCAGGTCGTCAGAGACATCATAGTTCATGGTAATGGGATAACCCACATTGACCTTGTGAATCACCGCATTTTCCACGCGAAGGTTTCCAGTGGAAACCAGTTTTCCGTCGGCATTTTTTATTTTGGTGTCGCCGGAGATCATGGCGTCAGTTCCGCTAAGCGACTCTGAATTCAGGAATTTTTGCACGGCTGCCACCGAGACCTGGTCCATGCGCAGGGCGCCGTCGAAGTTGGTGTTCACCAGATCTGCCTGCTTCAGCGGTCCGCCTTTGCCCTCCAGAAAAATAGCTTGCTTTCCCTGTCCGGGAAGATGAGCTGCAATTTTGATGGTGAATTCCTGGTCGGGAGCAAAATCGCTGACAGTCAGATCGATGTGGTCGTAGACAGCCCGGGATTGATGTTTTTGAAAATCGGTAATCGCTACCTGCCCATCGGTGATTTGCATGTTGCTCAGTTCAAACTGGCCGGCAGGTTTCTTTCCTGGCTCCGGTGTGGGCTTGCTTTCCCGCCCCAGCGTGGCAAAGTTCCATTCACCCAGAGCATTCCTGACCAGCTCGATATAAGGCCGTTTCAGCTCCAGAGATTTGATGTCAACTTCTTTGCGCAGCAAAGGCCAGAGCTTGATTGAGACCGCTAGTTCTTCCGCAGTAGCGAAGCCGCGTCCGGTATTGAAGTTCTTGTCCTCGCCGATGACCGCATTTTCCACCTGGAAAGATGGAGGAAACAGGCTCAAGCTCATCCGCCCTAAAGAGACTGGACGTCCCAGTTTTTTCTCAAGCGTCGCCTGGATTCGATCATGATAGCTGTTGATATCGATGAAGTGCGGCACGATCAACGCCGCCGCAATCAACAGCACAATCACCGACGACAGCACGATTAACGACTTACGCAATCTACGGCTCTTACGCATGATTCCCTCCAATGTGGAGCAGCCTTGAGTTCCAAGGATAGTCTTTTCCAGTTGGAAGCGGGCTTATCTAGTTGGAAGCATGAGTGCTTAGTTATGTTGTACCTTGGGAGATGAGCTGCTGGAAGAATCGGGAGATCGGGTGATCGGGTGATCGGAAGATAAATCACTGAATTGAATGGTTTTTCTCAACGGGGTGATTCGCTGCCCGACACAAAACAAGTAGCGTTATAGATCTCCCGATCACCCGATCTCCTGATCACCCGATTCTGCGTGGTTCTTCGTGGTTTGCGCTTTTTGCTTGATCCTGCTAAACTCATGGTTTAAAACCACTTATCTTAATTCTAGAAGGTCATCAACGTGCAAAATTACACCCGCCGTCAACTGAAAAAAGGAGACAAGTTCTCAGAAACAGCTCAAGGGGCGGTGCATTGGGCATCGGAACACCGGCAAAAGATCATCTGGGGCGTAGCTCTGCTTGTGATTGCGGGTATTGCGATTATCGGCTATCTTGCCTGGAACAGCCGGCAGACGGAAAAAGCCAATATTGCTCTTGGTGCGGCCATGCAGACCTTTGCGGCCCCGTTGCGGCCCGCAGGAATCCAGGCCACTCCCAACGATACGACGAAGAGTTTTTCAAGCATTGCCGAGCGCGGCAAGCAAGCCGAAAAAGAATTCAAAGCTATTGCTGACCAGTTTTCTCACACAAGTCCCGGCAAAATCGCGCGTTATATGGCAGGAGCAGCAGCATTGCAGGCAGGAGACAATGCCGCTGCTGAACAGCAATTGAAAGCTGCAGCCGATTCCAGCGATAAGGACGTGGCTGCTCTGGCCAAGATGGCTTTGGCAAACTTGTATCTCACCACCAACAAGCAGTCGGAAGCGGCTAAAATATACAAAGATCTCTCCGATCACCCCACCGACACCGTTTCAAAAGGGCAGGCCCAGTTGGCCCTTGCCGATATGTATGAGGCCACAGATCCCAAACAGGCGGCAGCTCTCTACGAACAGATACAGAAAGAGGATCCAAAGAGCCCAGCCGCAGAAATAGCAGCTTCTAAACTGGGCAACGGTGGCAAGTAATCGTCCAAGGTAAGTTTCAAAGCCAGCAGCCAAACCTTCTTTGAAGTCTCGCATCTCTCTTGCTAGTGGCGACAGAAGTCATTTGTGGCCAAGTACTGCAGGAGCATAGATATGAAGGCCTTTTTGGCAGGATTGGGTATTGGTATTGGTTTGGGAATACTCTTCGCTCCCATGAGCGGAGAAGAAACCCGCAACAATTTGTCGAGGCGCGCCAGTGATCTGGCGGACTCGGCCCGCGACCTCGTTGATCAGGGCCGGGAGCGCGTTCGCAGCACGGTCTCAGCAATTCGGGGCCAGGCTGAACGCTTTGCCGGCGGGCAAGAGGCGACGGGAACTGAGGGTGTTCGCAGCAATCCGTAAGCACTTCTCATCATTACCTTAACCTTGATCAGCGGCGGTTGACCCCGCCGCTGGTCTATTCTTGACACCCCTCTGTTCCCACCTTTATTCTAAAATTGTCTCCAGTGTCATCCCTGCTTGATGTTTCAACTCAAAATTCAATATTCCGGAGTGACCCTGCATGTTTATAAAAATAAAGGAACTTGAGCTCCGGAAAATTGTATTTGATGAAAGCTTTTCGCCTGGGATTATTGATCTGGGTGAGCAGGCAGAGCAAAAGACGCCGTTGAAGGCAACAGGTCGAGCCGAGCTCCTGCGGGAGAATCGGGGCGCCAAGGAAGTGGTCGAAGACATTCGCTTGGTTGGCTGCTTTTCTACCCGAGTAGAGCTGCGATGCGCGCGGTGTCTTGATCCTGTAGCTCATGCCGTCCAGGAGAATTTTGACCTGGTGTACCGGCCCTTGGGTGTCGATGCAGTGGCCGACGAAAAGTCAATAAGCCTCGCCGAAACCGAAATCGGTTACTATCAAGGTGAGGGTTTGCTGCTGGAAGATGTCCTGAAGGAGCAACTCTTGCTGGCCATGCCGGTCAAGCAGGTCTGCAGCAGGGAATGTAAAGGATTGTGTCCACAGTGTGGGAAGAATCTGAATTTAGAAAGCTGTGATTGCGTAAGCACTATGACAGATCCGCGCTGGTCGGCACTGGAAGATATTCGCAAGAAGCTGGAACGTTAAACGAAATCCGAGCAAATCAAGGAAAGGTCCTAAAATGCCAAATCCAAAACGGCGGCATTCGAAGTCGCGAACATCGAAGCGCCGCGCCCATGACCATCTAACCTCCAGATCGATTTCGGAGTGTCCGAATTGCCACGAACGCAAATTGCCACATCGGGTATGCCCAAAGTGTGGTCATTACAAAGAGCGTGAAGTTGTGGAAGTAAAGGAAGCAAGCTAATCCGCTGAAATTCGGACCGTCGCTTCAATGCAAACTGTTATAGCTGTCGACGCAATGGGCTCGGACCGGGCCCCCAGGGCTGAGATCGAAGGGGCCTTGCTGGCAGCGCGGCACTACGATGTCAAGGTGCTGCTGGTTGGCCCGGAAGAACGACTCAGAAATGAACTCGCGCACCACACCTCTGCCCAATACCTGCCGGTCGAGGTTGTCAATGCCACCCAGGTGATTGGCATGCACGAAAAAGCCGTCCAGGCAGTGCGTAGCAAACGCGACTCCAGCCTGCATGTGGGCTTGCGTCTGGTGAAGAACAAAAACGCCATAGGCTTTGTTACAGCCGGTAATACAGGCGCGGCAATGACCGCCGCCAAGATGGTGCTGGGAGCATTGCCGGGCGTCGATCGTCCCGCTCTGGCCATGGTTTTTCCTACCTCCGCTGGGAAACCCTGCATCCTGATTGATGTGGGAGCCAACGTAGATTGCAAGCCCCACAATATTGCCCAGTTTGCGGTGATGGGTGAGATGTACTATCGGGCGATCTTTGGCGCGAAAAGACCCAGCGTCGGTCTGCTCTCGATTGGCGAAGAAGAGAGCAAGGGCAATGAGTTGACCCGCCATGCTTTTGCGCTGCTGCGAGATTTGCCTTTGAACTTTATCGGTAACGTCGAGGGACGCGACCTCTATAACGGGCGCGTGGACGTTATCGTCTGTGATGGGTTCGTGGGCAATGTCGCTCTCAAGATTTCCGAAGGCCTGGTAGAGGCAGTGCGCGTCCTGTTAAAAGAATCGCTGCGGTCCACGATTACCTCACAAGTTGGTTATCTGCTTTCCCGGAAGGCCTTCGTGGACTTTAAGAAGCGGCTGGATTATTCCGAATATGGCGGCGCTCCTTTGTTGGGGTTGAAGGGCGTAGCTATTGTCGGCCACGGCTCCTCCAGTGCCAATGCTATTAAGAACGCAATCCGGGTGACCAAGCAGTTTGCTGAATCTGGCATTAATGAGCGCATTGAGCAGGAACTGGTGGGCGCTGTTTTGAGTTCTTGATTCGGTTCAACGCCGAATTCATAGCGTCACCATCCTGGGCTGCAACCCGGCGCTCTCGCAAGAATTCCCCATTGTATTTTTGTAGAAATAAAAAATCCTCGCAGTGCCAGGGGCTTGGCTTGGATTAAGAAAACTCAATTGCTGGAGAGCAAAGCGGAATTTTATGAGCTTACCTTTGATTGCTTTTATTTTTCCCGGACAGGGTGCACAAACAGTTGGGATGGGTAAGGAGTTAGCGGGGCTTTATTCAGTTGCCCGGCACACTTTTCAAGAGGCCGACGAGGCCCTTGGAATGTCCATTTCACAGCTTTGTTTTGAAGGCCCGGAAGACCAGCTTCGGATGACTGAGATTACTCAACCGGCAATCTTGACCATGAGTACTGCGGTGCTGCGCGTGCTTCAAGAAAAGGGCATTGTCCCTCAATTTGTCGCTGGCCATAGCCTGGGTGAATACTCGGCCCATGTGGCCGCCGGGACAATCTCGTTTGCGGATGCTGTCCGCACTGTGCGCAATCGCGGCCGGTACATGCAGGAGGCCGTTCCTGCCGGAGAGGGAGGCATGGCGGCAATTTTGGGAATGTCGCCCGACCAGGTCCAGCAAGTCTGCGCAGATGCCGCTGAGGGCGAAGTTGTTTCCCCTGCCAATATCAACTCTCCGGAGCAGATTGCCATTTCCGGCCATCTGAAAGCAGTGGAGCGCGCCGCCGAACTGGCCAAACAACGCGGGGCCAAGAAGGCCCGCATGCTCCAGGTAAGCGCACCCTTTCATTGCGCTTTGATGCAACCTGCCCAAGATCGTCTGGCCCAGGACTTGCATCAATTGCAGTTCATTAATCCCAGAATTCCGGTCGTCAGCAACATCGATGGAGAGCCGAAGACCTCTGGTGATGCCTCGCGCCAAGCCCTGATTCAGCAGGTCACTGGGGCTGTGCAATGGACCGGCTGCATGCAAAAGCTTATCGGATTGGGCGTTCAGCAATACATTGAAGTTGGTCCAGGCAAGGTGCTCTGCGGGCTGATGCGGCAGATTGATCGTTCCCAGATCTGCATGAATGTGGAGGATGAGACTTCGTTGCAGAAAGCAATAGCAAAATAAAGGGCCAAATACTAAAGGCTAGAACGTGCTTCAAAAATAGATGTTTCGGCACCAGGGCTAAAAGCCCTGGTCGTTTTAGGGCCAGTACGCAGGCCTAAAGGCCTGCTCTTCCACCAAAAGAATTCTGAACAGCATTTTGAAAACACGCTTTAAATACTCAAAGCTAAAAGCCAGCAGCTAGTAGCCAATAGCTCTTCAACACACCGCCTGAAACGGCGAATCCGTAATGATCTTTGATTTCTTCTCCACCCAGAGAGATTTATTTTCCGCGCGGCCATTGATCTTGACCACGACAATAACTCCACTTGCCGACTGGAAATCTTTCTTGTCAGGTTCGGTGGCGCACTCTATGTGGTGCTTGGTAATGACGCCGTACTCGCTGCTAGGTCCCCAGTCGAGCGTGAACTGTGCCAACGGATATTTGTCGTATTTGTTTGGATGCTGCTGCCAATCGGAGTCGCCAAAATAAATGCCGTACGCGGTGGTCATATCTTTCTGCTCGATTGCTTCAAAAAATTTGTTGACCACCCGTTCTTCCGGCCAGTAATACAGGAAGAAATACCAGACGACGAGGGGAACGACCACGATAACGAAGAGAATCCCAAGAAGCCGCCAGCGCCGTTGCGCCGGTTTTGGGTCATATTCTTTGGCATCCATTAGTCCCATGGGTTTCTTCCTTTAAAGAGTGCGTTTGAACAACAAAGTAGACAAGATAAACATGGCGCATGCGAACAAACCAAGATACAACACGTCGGGCCAGATTGCAGCTATGCCTACGCCCTTGAGCAACAACGATTTAAACCCGTGGACCGAATAGGTAAACGGATCGAACCAGGCAATCCACTGCAGCCACTTGGGAAAGGCCTGAATCGGGTAAATTGCGCCGCTGGGGAAATAAAGCAGGGTATTGAGAATGCCAAAGACAGCGCGCGGGACCAGCGGATCGCTGACTCGTACCATCATGAAAAACATCATGCTGATAAAAGCAAAAGACGTAAGCGCAATCATCAGCAGAAGCCAGATGATATTCGCCGGATAAAAGGTGGTCCCTAGGCCCGAAATCAACGAGCCAATCACAGTGAGCACGATGCCCGCCCCCATGGCCTTAAACGCGCCAGCCACGTTAAGTCCTGCGACCAGCTCCATCTTGGTGATGGGAGTGACCAGGTAGCCCTCGTGTACACCTCGGGCCTTGTCATCGATATAGACGATGCCGCCGCCGATCATCACGCTGACAAACATGGCCAGAGTGATAGAACCGGGCAGCAGATATTTCATGTATTCGATATAGGGATACAGCTCCACGATATTCAACTCTATGCCCTGGATAATTCGCGGTTGCACTTCCGGCTGGTTCAATGCCTGCACCAGTTGGCTCATATTGTCCTGGAAGGCCGCGGTCATGAAGTTATCGGTGTTGTCCAGCACCAGCCCGATCTTTGGCCGGGTGTGTTCGTAGACATTGCGGGAAAAATTCGGTGGAATCACCAGCCCCGCATTCAGATGGCTGGTGCGTATGTCCCGCGCCATCTGTTCTTCGTCGGTGTACAGAATGGGTTGGAAGGTGCGGGCATTGCTTTGCACGGAGCGCAGGGCCTCGATCACCCGGACTGCCTGAGGGCCGTTGTCGTTGTCCACGACTCCCAGTTTGGCGTCGCGGATTTTTCCGCCAAAGGCGTTGCCAAGGACAATCAACTGCACCAGCGGAAAGATCATGGCCGCCAACATCAGAGCAGGGGAACGGAAAAACTTGCGCAGGTCCCGCTCTACAATCGCCATCATGCGCGCGCTTTGAAAAAATGCCGGCATCGGTTATTCCCAAGCCACCGGAGATTTGTATAGGGGCGCATCTACAATCTGGTCGCGCAACTGGCGTCCGGTGTAATGGACGAAAACATCGTCCAAGGTCGTGCTCTGTACGGTCAGCGACTTCAACGCCACGTTGGCGGCCACTGCGGTTTCCACCAGGTCGGTGGTGGTGCGGGAACCGTCCTGCGTGAGGATGCGGTACATGCCCGCGCTCTCCGGCTGTACTGAAGTTACACCGCTCAGTTTTCCCAAACGTTGTTCCCAGTCAGCAGGCGCGTTCAGAAATTGCGCCTCAATCACGCTGGAGCCGGGGACACTGGCTTTCAGCGCCATAGGACTGTCGAGCGCTACTAATTTGCCATGGTCAACAATAGCAATGCGGTCGCAGAGGCGGTCGGCCTCGTCCATGTAGTGGGTGGTGATCAGCACTGTGAGATTGCGTTTCTCCTTGATGCGGGTAATCATCTCCCAAACGGCCACGCGCGAGACTGGATCGAGTCCGGTGGTCGGCTCGTCGAGAAAGAAAATCTTTGGGTGATGCACCAGTCCGCGCGCAATCTCCAGGCGTCGCCGCATACCACCCGAAAGGTTCCGCGCCGGAGCATCACGCCACTGGGCCAAATCAACCAGTTCCAGCAATTCATTGATGGAGCTTTCGCGCTCCGCCGCTCCGATCCCGTAAAGTTTGGAATAGATGCTCAAGTTTTCCCATACGGTCAGGTCGCCATCGCTGGTCATCGCCTGCGGGATGACCCCGATGCAGCGCCGCGCTTTGTCCGCCTCTTTACGAACATCGTGGCCGTCGATGATGGCGGTCCCGCTGGTGATCTCCAGCAAGGTCGTCATCATGCGGATTAGGGTGGACTTGCCTGCTCCATTGGGCCCAAGCAGTCCAAATACCTCGCCTTCGCCCACGTCGAATGAAACACCATCCACGGCGGTGAATTGGCCGTACCGCTTGACCACATTGAGCACCTGGATTGCTTTGTCCGCCATTATGTACCTTTGACACCGGGAACAAGGACTTCGGCGGTCATGCCGGGAACCAGGGTCTTCTTGCTGTTGTCGATGGCAACTTTAAGCACAATGGCCTTGATGTCGCGCTTGCGGCGGTTCACATCCCGTTGCGTGGCAAAATCAGCTTCAGGGGCCTTGAAAATCACCTTGCCGGGGATCAAATCGCCGGAAGGCAGGCGTACTTTAAGCTGGTCGCCCAAGGCGATATGGTCAGCCTCAGTCTCTGGTACAGCAGCTCGTACCCATGTGTCATTCAAGTCTGTGATGATCACAATAGGCTGGCCCAGACTTACTACCTCACCCTCGCGGGCTGCGCGAATGGTTATGGTGCCGCTGACTGGCGCAGTCACTTTGGTGTAGCCGAGGCGGGTCTCAGCGGCCTCAAGTTGCGCCTTTGCGTTCTGCGCCTGTGCTTTGGTGGCGGCCACCGTGCTTTGGGCAGCGTGCGCCTGGTGTGTGCGGGCCTCAGCAGTGGCGAGGTCAGCCTGCGCCGCCCTTACCTGGTCCTCTCCGGCGTGTACCAGCGCCTGCTGGGCCTTCAATTGGGCGTCCGCCTGATCGGCTTGCTGTTGGGAAGCCACGCCTTGCCGGGCCAGTTCGATGGCGCGCTTGGAATCTCCTTGGATGCGTTGAAGATCGGCCTGGGCTTGGGCCAGGGTCGCCTGTGCAGCGCGTAGGCGGGCTTGAGCATTCGCCAATCCGCCGGAGGTTTCACCCACCGTCTGCTCTTCAGTTGCCCGGGTCTGTGCCACCTGCGACCGTAAACTGGTGAGCGTGGCCGCTGCCGCCTGCCGCTCGGCATTCAGCTCTTGCGAGTCAAGCACGGCAATGGTGTCACCCGCTTTTACCTGGTCACCTTCATTCACCGCCATGCGCTCCAGCCGTCCGCTCATCTTGGGACTGACTATGATCTGGTTGGCATCCACTGTGCCAATCAGCACCAGGTCGGACGAATGGTCTACGGAAAAAAAGTAATAGGCCGCAGCAACAACCAGCAGCACTCCAAGCAATGCGAAAAATCTGTTTCTGGCGCTCACCTGCGTTTCCCTCTTTGCGCGCCCTTGGGAGAAAACAACGCCGCCGAAACAAAGTCCAGCACTGCAGCGCGGCGGGCTGCAATCCGATCAGCGGAGAATGGGTCTCCGGCGTTCATTAATTGTTGAGCAGGCAGGCTGATGAAATAAAAAATGATGACTCCAAGAATGGAAGTAAGGGTCTGGGTCGGGTCCACGTCGCGAAAGTCTCCTGTTTGACTTCCCAATGCGATCAGTTTCAGCAGCTTGGCATAGACAGGCCGGCCATGCCGCTCCATAATGCGGTGGAGCAGCGCATACGAGTTGCGGCCTGTCCGCATGAACTCGCGCTGCACTAACCTCGGGTAGACCGGCGAGCTTGCGATGTAATCAAAGTGCGTTTCTACGTACTGAAGAAGCTTTTCCCGGGGACTGAGGTCTTCCCGGTCAAGCACAACTGTGACTTGCGAGTACAGGCCGGAGAACACTTGTTCCAGCACCGCGCCATACAAACTGTCTTTGTCTTTGAAGTAGTAATAAAGCAGGGCCTTGTTGACGCCGGCAGAGCGGGCAATCTCGTCCGTCCGGGCCCCGGTCACGCCTTCATGGGCAAACTCTTCCAAGGCCGCTCTTAGGATGGCGGCGCGCGTCTTCTCCGGTTCGCCCCGAGAGCCAGCCCGGCTGCCTTTTGATAGGGAAGAAATCATTTAATTAACCAGTTAGTTAGATTATCGGTCAGAAACGGGCCAGATGCAAATTGGCTTTTGCCGGTTCAGGAATATGGATGATCTCCGAAGGCGCAAGCTTCGGCTTCAGGTAGATGATCATGGTCTCGAACCATGCACCAGAATTTCTACATTTGAGCGCTGCCATGCTACCCGCACTGCCAGCGCTGTTCTCAATCCGCGCTCATCTGCGTAAATCCGCGGTAAGCAGTTGGTTTTTCTTGTGTTGCGGCTCGGCTGCGTTGTAGTTAAAGAATTTTGGTTGCGTCTTTGCGCCCTGCCCAAAGTAAGGGCAAAGGCAATCCATGCAGATTCGGAGCAAAGGGGACAATCTCAGTGCCAGTGTAGAGGACAACGCCTCGAATCCACCGTTTGCCAACCGCTTTGGCCAGCGATTCAAGCCCCCGAACATCACTGCTCCCCAATGTGCTACTGGCTTTGATTTCCACGCCGACAACCCGGCCGGCGCTATCTTCGAGAACGATATCAACCTCCTGGCCGGCAGCGGTTCGCCAGAAGAAAAAGTAAGGCTGAGTTTCGCTCCAAGCGGCTTGCTTTCGCAATTCCATTAAGACGAAATTTTCCAAAGCTGCGCCCGTTAGTCCGGCATCTGGCCCTAAACGGTCGAGGGTCAATCCGAGCAGATAGGCAAGCAGTCCAGTGTCATTGACATAGGCTTTTGGGGTATGGATGACGCGCTGCCCAAGATTAACCGACCAAGGTTGTAATAACTGCACAAGGAAGGTCGTCTCCAGCAGAGCAAAGTACCGTTTTAAAGTGGTTTGATTTAAGGCCAAACTCCTCGACAAATCCGCAAAATTAAGAAGACTGCCGGCACGGCTGGCCACAACTGCAAGCAATCGAGGAACAGCAGTCAGGTCCGTAATGGCAGATAGATCACGAACATCACGCTGAAGGACCGTGATAAGGTAAGACTGGAACCAAGCTCTGCGGCGCCCTTTTTGCCGTTCAACTACCAAGGGATACCCACCAGCCAGCACCTTTTCAATGATCTCATTTCGCTGGAGTTTGCGGAACCGGGTTGCAGACCAGGTAGCTTGCTTGTCAAATAAGGCATCAATGAAGTCTTCCTGAATTTGTGCCATTTCACCCTGGGAAAAAGGCCAGAGCGTAAGCACCTCCATCCGGCCGGCCAACGATTCGGAGAGTTTGGGCAAGAGCAAAACATTGGCAGAACCCGTGAGCAAGAACCGGCCTGGTTCTCGTTTACGGTCCACGGCCATTTTGATGACGGGAAAAAGCTCAGGAACATGTTGCACCTCATCGAGAGTGACCCAGCGATCCAGGCCCGCGATAAAATCATTGGGGTCTCTTTTGGCAGCCGCCAAAACTCCAGGATCATCAAAGGTCAAATATTGGCGTCGTTTTTGAGAAAGTTCAAGGGACTTTACTAAGGTGCTTTTACCCGTTTGGCGCGCTCCGTTGACTAAGACAACAGGCGTATCCTCCAGGGCTTGTTCGAGATGGCGAGTGATATGGCGATGGACCATGGCTTTATAATAAAGCATAAGGTGGCTGATAATCAACCACAAACTGGATGATTATCAACCAGGAACCATTAAGCCAATTGAGCAATCACCTCCTCAATCTGTAGCCGGTGGCGTTCGCAATGCCGCGCAATAATCAGGAGCCACTGGTAGCCATCAAGCTGGCCGAGCACAGGATGCACAAGAAAACAGCTCCGCGGATCGCCCGAAGAAGTGGCGGAGAATTCACAAGTGCGGCCGCGAGTGGCCTCGAATTCCAGCAACAGCTTCTCAGTGGGCCACCGGCCGGTGGGGCGAAACAACTCGGGTGACTGCTTGGGCTCCTTGCGGCCTGCAATCATCTGCTTCGTCAACGCCTCGTCCCGGCCCTCCCAATCGCTGTGCTTTGAGGGATCGGGGACCAGTTGCATGCGACCTTGCAGCGTTTGGAGCATGAACCTTTCGACAACAATAATGTGCTCGAGGCACTCGGCCACCGACCAGCGCTCCGGCGTCGTACGGTATTCGAGTTGCTCGCCTGAAAGTCCACGCACCGTTCCCAGCAGCCGTTCCCGGCTGTCATCAAGCTCTTTCAATGCGGATTCCCGTTCGGCGGGTGTCATTGTCTCTCTCCCGGATTCCGTCGCGTGGAAGCCCTGGCTGCTCTCACCGGGCGCTCAAGTCCCAATTTGCTTTCCATAAAATTGTTCCTCCTGGTGTAACGACGTTTGAATGGCTGGGTAATAGACATAATTTTTTCGGCAAGGCGAAAAATTTGGATGGCAACGTGGCTCCGGAATCAGTGCTTTTGTTGTGTTTCAGGAATGGAATATTTCCATTAGCTCCTTTAATAAGTGTATTATAATATTTATAAAATAAGGTTTCCTTGCACCGAAGCTGCCCAGGCGGTTGCCACCATGCCACTCTTTGACAACTGACCAAGGAGAATCGGAGTCTTGGATTTCGGTTTTTGATCACCCGATCACCGGATCTACCGATTCTGTCCCCGCTGGCGGCCCATCTTTGCCTGGAAATTACCACCCCCCTTTGGATACTCCAAGGACACTCCATGGTTACTCCTAATACCGCTGATAAGTGCCCTTGAGCTTCTCATGTTCGATGCCGGCTTTTTTGTAATCGCAAACTCCTGACGGAAAGATTGCCGACATGCGCGTTTTCTGGGTGGCCGTGAAGCTGACTTTGTAGTCTGCATAATCGACAGGCTTCAACTCGCACTTGAGCACATCGTTTGTCAATGGTGCGCCCGCCGCCAGGCGGGGTTCACTATGTACGGGATATAACGCGTTACATTTGCCGCTGCCGTCGAAGCTTGCTGGTTCGACGATCTTGTTGCCGTCGGGGTCCCAGCAGGTGTCGACGGCCTCAGGGGGCTTGTTCCGCACGACCTTGTCAGTGGAGAGGGGCGCAAGATCGGCCGCCATATTGTCGAGCCACCGATTCATTGTGTCCAGCGACAGCGAAGCCAGGTCCACATTCTTTGGCTGGTAGTTCTCGCCTCGGGCGGCAATCCAGATTACCTGGTTGTCGGATCGCCCATTTGCTTTCTTGAGGCGTTCACGGATGGTAAAGTCGCGCTCACGATCGTGGATGTCTCCTTGCATGTCAGCGTATGGCCGCGAGTGAAGGATGGGCACGTTGCCCAAACCTCCGCCACCGGAATTCAGCAGACCGCTCTGATAGGCCGCGCGTATCGCTACCAAATCGCCGGAAACGCGTTGCGGCACGAAGTTGCCGTCAATGTCATTGCCGCCGATCTTTTCATTCAGCTCCAAAAACTCGTCCACGCTGATTGCGTTGCTGTTGAGAGCAGCGAGGCCATATTGCACCCCGATGTTGTCCTGTGTCTTGCGCGCAAACCCGGTTTTGGGATCGCGGCCGTAAATGTTGACTCGCATTTCCTGTGTGGTGCATCGCGTCCCATGAGGGTTCTTGACCGGGTCATAAATCTTGCTCCCGTCGTTGAGCGCGCATCCCTTCGCATTGGCGGCAAAGGCGACCGGCACGAACGACCTCTCCCACGCGCTGGTCGTGCCGCTGGTGTAGCCGGCTACGGCCGTCTTCTTGGCCTCACTCCATACGCTGGGGTCCGCGTTTTTCCAGAAATTTTGCAGCAATCCCGAGTCTGCTGTCTGCATCGTCGAATCCGGGAAAGAGAGCGATGGTTGCAGGCCGTCGAGCAGGCCCGGATACATTTCCGTAATCAGCAATTGCTGGATCGCGCCGCCTGAACCGCCAAACCCAACCGTCCACTTGGGCAAGCCGTAATGTTTGATGAAATATTCTTTCAGCATCATCAATGTCTCGCCTTGCAGTACCGCATTGCCGTGGAGTTGGTTGACGAGTTCGGTAGAGATCATGAAGGCAAAGCCACGAGAGAGGTAGATGTCGTTCAGGGCGGCGTTCGCCTGATTGGTCCCCTGGTTATATTGCGTGCCGGCGCCTCCGCCGAAGGCGACAGCCAGTTTGCGATTCCAGCCCGGCCCCGGCATCCATTGTCCCGGGTGAGCTTTAGGATCGTCGAGAACAGCGATGCGATAGATAGTGCGATTTACGGTTCCGGACTCGACCCTCACGATGTAGGGCACAGTCTTGCCATCATTCGTGGTCGTGGTCTGCAAATCTGATGGCGGTGGTCCGGTGGGGTCCTTCAGGTTTTTGAATGTGTTACCCGAGCTCCGGTAAAAGTATTCGATCTTCTGAGCAGCCGAGCAATCGGCATCGAGCGGTTCGCCCAACCCTGACTCGATCGTACGGCACTCGTAGGGTGTAAGGTGCGGCCCGGAAAGAATCGGTCCTGTGATCGGATAATTCCTTACTGCAAGTCTGGCCTCGATCTTCTGCGATTTCGGGCGCTTCACCGAGGCACTCAGCGTATTCTCCCCGATGGTCATGCCACCGATTAACCCAAGGAAGGCTCCGGACTCACCACCGGCGGTCAGTTGCTGCGTAACGTCTCTGCCATTCAAGGTCAAGGTAAGCTGGCTAAGGATAGTTCCAGCAGGCGCTTTCACTTGAACCAGAGCATTGCCGCCACTGACCATGTCGGGCCGGGAGGAAAGCGTCCTGATCTCCACACCTCTGGCCATCGGTGTGTGTGCTGCTGCGTTTTGAGAGAAGGCCTCACGAGCGCCCAATCCGCCCATGAGGCCGGCTGTCACAAGAATCCTTGCCACAGTACGTCTTACTGCCATCCCCACTTCCAGTACAGGGTTCATTGCTTGTCCTTCGCGATTACAGTTTTCGCGCGCCATCATAAGACGTTGACGCGGCCGCCACAGCGGTTGACCGGGTCTTCCGCTCGAGTCGCGCCAAGTATTCTAACGTGTTTTTTTGTAGAATAAAGCTCGATGGATAACGGACTTGAGATCGTCCGCGAATGGGTCGAGAAGTCGCGCCGCGTTGTGGCGCTGACGGGCGCGGGCATCTCGACGGAATCGGGCATCCCTGATTTTCGCGGGCCCCAGGGCTTATGGACGAAAAATCCGAAAGCAGAAAAGCTCTCGGATATCCGCTACTATATGGCTGATCCTGAAGTACGCAGGCTTGCCTGGCAACAGCGCCTCGCGCATCCAGCGTGGCAGGCTAAACCCAATGCAGGGCACTTGGCCCTGGTCTCCCTTGAGCAGAGTGGACGGCTGCACGCGCTCGTCACGCAAAATATTGATGGCTTGCACCAGGTCGCCGGCAATTCCCCAGAAAAAGTAGTGGAGGTGCACGGCACCATCCACGAGGTTGTCTGCATGCGCTGCGACTGGCGGGGCCCAATGCAAGCAACACTGGACCGCGTGCGCGCCGGAGAAGAAGATCCGGCTTGCAGGAGTTGTGGCGGCATTCTCAAGAGTGCGACGATTTCATTTGGCCAGGCGCTGGTGCCGGAGGTAATTGATCGCGCCATGCAAGCAGCCCAGGAAGCTGATCTGCTGCTGGCGATCGGCACCACTCTCAACGTCTACCCGGTGGCCAACGCCGTCCCCCTGGCAAAGTCTGCAGGAGCCAGGGTGATCATTCTGAACGCCGAGCCTACCCCTATGGATGGTCTGGCCGACTCTGTGCTGCGGGGAATGATCGGCGAGATCCTTCCTGTATTGGTACAAAACAGCCGTGCACGCCATAGTTCAAACGCCTGATTCAGGCTTCGTTAAAGACCTGCGCATAGCCCCCCGCTTTTGGAGCGGAGCGCTTAAGAAAATAGGAAACACCAATCCGGAAACCGCCAAATTGGAATCGTCAGTTTTTGGCGGGAATGTTTCCTTATCGTAGAATCAACATCTCCGAAAGCGTATGTGTTCGCAATCGGATTTGAATCGAATAGCGGTCCAATACTTTGAGCGAGCGCATCGCAGGAGATTAATCATGGAATATCGGCAATTGGGACGATCCGGGTTCAATGTTCCGGTTCTAACGTTGGGAACAGGTACATTCGGCGGGAAAGGCCGTTTGTCGGCGTGGGGCACCACGGATGTAGCCGAAGCAACGCGGCTCATCGACATCTGCCTCGATCATGGCCTGAGCATGTTTGATAGCGCCGACATTTACTCCAACGGCTCTTCGGAGGAAGTGCTGGGCAGCGCCATCAAAGGCCGGCGCGACAAGGTCCTGATCTCCACCAAAGCCACCTTCCGCTCTGGCGAAGGCGTGAACGAGGTTGGTTCCTCTCGTTTTCACCTCACCCGCGCGATAGAAGGTTCTTTGCGCCGACTCGGCACCGACCATATTGATCTCTTCCAGTTGCACGGCTACGATGCGAAAACGCCGCCGGAAGAGGTTCTCTCCACACTGGATACGCTAATCCGCAGCGGCAAGATTGGTTATATCGGTGTTTCCAATTTTTCCGGCTGGCACCTGATGAAGGCGCTGGCCGTGGCCGACCGTTACGGTCTGCCGCGCTATGTTGCCAATCAGACGTATTACTCGCTTGTGGGGCGCGATTATGAATGGGAGCTGATGCCTCTGGGCCTCGATCAAGGCATAGGAGCCGTTGTGTGGTCGCCGCTCGGTTGGGGACGCCTGACAGGCAAAATCCGCAGAGGTCAGCCGCCACCGCCGGAAAGTCGGCGCAATGTGAAGGCGTCCAATGACATCGGCCCGCCTGCAGATGAAGAATATCTGTATAAAGTGGTTGACGCGCTGGATGCAGTGGCGCAGGAAACGGGCAAGACAGTGCCCCAGGTGGCGCTGAACTGGCTGCTGCTGCGGCCGACCGTGTCTACTGTCATCATCGGGGCTCGCAATGAGCAGCAGTTGAAGGACAATCTGGGCGCTGTCGGCTGGAATCTCACGGCGGACCAGGTGAAGAAGCTGGATCAGGCAAGCGCGGTGACCATGCCCTATCCATATTGGCACCAGCGCCAGTTCAAGGAACGCAATCCTTTTCCGACGCGGGTGTGACGCTAACAATCAGATTCGTGCCAGGCCGCGAAGGATTTTACGAAGATTTTCTTTACCTTCCTTCGTGTTCTTCGTCTTTAACTTCGTGTTCCTTCGTGGTCAAGGGTTTTGGTTTCCTCTGCTCCTCCGTGTTTCAAAGGTTTTGTTTTGTTGCGGCTTTGCCGTGCTGCGGCCTCTGCGGTGAGCTAGGATTTAGTAAAGTATCTAAGGGTCAAAATGATGGAAGGTCAACAAGCAGCAAAACCGGCCATGCAGCCAGACGAAGAACTGGAGCACCTGGCGCTTGCAGCCAGAATCTCAGGTGTTGACGTGGAGATCGTCCTCCCCGCAAGCCATGAAATTGCCATGGCGCGAATGCGGCTGCACTATCTGGACTGGGGCACCGTAGGCCGGCGGCCCATCGTCTTCCTTCATGGCGCTGCACTGAATGCCCACACCTGGGATGTGGTTTGTCTCATGCTGCGGCAGGAGCATCACTGCTACGCCATCGACCAGCGCGGGCACGGCGAAAGCGCGTGGGCCGAGGATGCCGACTATAGTGGCGATGCGCACTGTAGAGATATTGAAGGTTTCGTTGATTCCCTGGGACTGGATCAGTTCGTGCTTGTGGGCCACTCGATGGGTGGATTCAACGCCTTCAATTACGCCTTCCATCACAGCCACCGCCTCGCTGCTCTTGTGTTGGTAGACGCTGGGCCCAGCATGCTCACAAAAGGCGCCAGGCGGATCGTTGACTTTGTAACTCAAACCGCGGAGTTGGATTCATTGGAAGAGGTCATTGAGAAGGCCATTGCGTTCAATCCACGGCGCGATCCCCGGCTCTTGCGGCGCAGTCTGCTCCACAATTTTCGCCAGAACCATGCAGGAAAATGGCTGAGGAAGACCGATCTTCGAATGTGGCAGGGCGCCCCAAACCGCGAACAAGAGCGCAAAAGGCTGGAGGAGCGCTTCCGGCAAGCGGCGCGCGTGAGTTGTCCCACGCTTATAGTGCGGGGCGGGTTAAGCGACGTATTCACCACCGAGGACGCGCAGAAGCTGGCAACTGACTTCTCGGATGGACACTACGCGCAAGTTGGCGACGCAGGACATACGGTGCAAGGCGACAATCCACGGGTCTTCGCCCAGGTACTGTCCCAATTCCTCGGAAAAGTGCTGCCCTCAAGCTAGTTGTGGATCGGTACCGAGAAACGCCCCTTCACGTCGCTCATGCTTGCGCAGATTCACTCGCAATAAGGTTCGGAGTGCCTTGCGGGACTTCCCGGGACTAATCCCTCCATGGAAACCAGATAGCTTCCGGTTAGCCGACAACTCGTTCGGAACCAATCCGCGTTGCAATTTCTAGTTCTCAGGTCCCAGCCACTGCACCGGCTTCCCATGGAAGCCGGCTCGGGCCAGCAACCGGTCTTTGCCGCCGGGCCAAAGTTGCAAGCGGACTTCGGCGACGTTGCCGGCTGGCTCGAAGCGAAGCCAGGCAAGCGGCTTGTTATGAGTGGCGGCCTCTCCTGCCACGGCCATCACGCGCTCGAAGCGCGCACGATCCACATTCGACAAATACTGCCACACGATGGAGTGATAGACCACGGTTGCCGCGCCAGGAACGCCATCGGCCAGCGCAGTCTCGACCCAATCGGGCGCGTTGCCTTGGTCCACGTGGGCAGATACACGGCGCGCCACATCGATAGCCACCGCAAGCTGGCGAAAGCGCTCCACCTGATCCGGCCACACGTATGACTGTAAAGTTAGCCGCCCTTCCTCCGTGCCTGGGTCAATCGGTGAAGCATCGCAGCCGCGGCGCTCTACAATCTTCGCAAGCACGTCGAAACGCGGATGCTCACCGCCAAACACGCCGGTAATGCGCACCGGTGAATGAGAATCGCCCCAACCCTCATGCCCCGTTTCGTACCGGTATTGGTCCCACCGAAGAATCAAGCCGCCTGCGGCTCCAACCTCCAAGAGGCGCAGCGGAAGAGCTGTTTGGCGTGCGACCTCAAGAAATCCACCCAGCAACGCTGCGCAGCGCCCCACTTCATTCGTCTGTACGGGGCGATGAACTAATTCGCGTAGCACTGCTTCGTGATGTTGCACAACACCGCGAAACCTGGGCCAGAGGTCAGCACAATTGCTATCGCCGCCCGCGGAGGGATAACAAGCAGCAAGCTGCGGTGCTTTTCCCTGCAGCACGAGGCGGTGCACCGCTCCGAGAAAGCGCAGAGCGAGCGCTGAGTCGGGCGGATCGTCGTGATGATCATGCAAAACAGCACAGCACACACCCGCAGCCCGGACATCCTCTGCGGCATGGCGTAACAGGGTTGAGTAAAGGCTTGAGCCTAGTCTTTCGCACCACTCTGCCTGTTTAAGGAGACGCCGTGCAACAATTTCACTAGGGGTGGTCATCGTTTGGGGCTCCTGGCTTACAACCCAGTTGCAATTATGTCCGTATCACGGCTAATCGGAAGTTGACTGGAGCAAAGCCGGCTAGTCGGGAGTTGTTTCGGGGCAAGAATTATTTGAAACGGCCTTACTCCAGGTTCCGCGGCTTACTCCACAGTTGCGGGCGCGTGACTATGGCCGCCGCCATTGCGAGCTTGTGGTCCTTGTCCCACGGCGGCCCGACCGCCCTCCGCACCTGGAGGAAGTGAGCGTCGAGGTTCTCTACACGCAACGCCTGGCGCGCCGCACCCAATACGCTCTTCGCGTCGTACCAGTGGACGGGCCAACCCCGTGCCTCGGCCGCGGAGGCCAGGGCCTTGCGGTACATCACCCAGTCGGCAACGTTCTGGGCACGGTAGTCCTTGATTCGCTCGGCAATCGTGGGTGGAAGCTGTGGGCACTTGCGAAGGGCGACACCAAGGATACGCGGCACGGCCAGCGTGACAGCGTCCAAGGCAAGCACCGCGTGCCTCTCCGCCGACACGCGCACGCGCTCTACTAACTCCACGGCCTCGTCGAGCGGGAGCCCTTGGCCTTCGCTGTGGTGCGGAATCTTCGGCAGGCCCTCGCCCACGAGTTCCACCCGGCGGCGGTCGAGGAGCGTCCCATCGCGCGCCACCGTCACCAGCACCGCCCAACCGCCATGATCCGATACCCCGATGATGCCGCCGTTCTTCGACATGATGTTCCCTCACGCCTGATTTCAGGGCTGGGCGCTGGTTGATCGGCTCCGATACAACAACTCAACAACACCCGTCTTGTAAGCGACTACCAGCGACGAAACACTGTTGTCCGTCTTGGCGATGACGCCATCAAGGCTTGAAACCATGTGCAGAGTTAAGGTCGATGTTCTTGCGTTCACCTCAGCGCGTGACATATATTTCCTTCGCTACGGACCGACAGCGGTCGCGCATGCGTTCTTTTCGTGATCCTACTCGTTGCGAGTCTTTCGTCATACTAGGCTATCAGGATCTTGCTAACATTGGACAATGCTTGGACCATCTCGCGCGGGGGAACAAAGTGTATGCCGCCGCGTTGCTCGCTGCCGTGAAGGCCCCGCGCGGGCCATGAGAAAAGTCCGTCGAGCGCCAATTTGACCGGCGTGGTTCAGTCGCTTTTTCATCCACACACTTGAGCCGCCGCCGAAAAGAAAACTCCGAGCACCCAGGAAGATCGTTCCGGCATCGCGGATAGGGGGAGAGGAGGCTTTGCGGGCATTTCTTGACTCGCAAGAGCAGATGCGAATGGTCATTCGGGAAGGTGCTGGCCTTGGCCTGAATAGCATTCGCTTTCGCAATCCTTTCATTGGATTTCTTCGCTTCACGGTCGGCGCTGGGCTGTTGATTATCGCGGCGCATGACCGGCGACATCTATGGCAGGCCGGGCAGGTTCGGCAGTCTGCTGCATTCCCATCAAATTGAACATTGAACATTGAACGAAGAAGCGAGGCAGTTGCTTCAACAAATACGGCAGCTAAGGTCGCTGCGATTGAACGGGTCGCGATAAAGTCCCGATCAACGCCCATCTCGACGTTTATTTTGGGCAGAATCACTTGCAATGGAGTTCGGGATGCCTGCCGGCTTCCCAGGACTAATCCTCCATCGCCGACACGTTTGCCCAATTGGGCTTTGCGTGGTGTTTGCGGATTTCCAGGCACAAAAGGATGCGCTTTGCCAGCGCACGAGCGCTATCTGATTTATTTGCAGCGGGCGCCATCTGATTCTCTCTCAGCATATCGGGCTGCGCGACACTCGGATTCTTTGTAAGTACCTGGGGAATAATAGGCTCATACCGAACAGTTTCGTGAGCGCCCGTTGAACAGCTCATGAAGAGGTTTGCTTCGAGAAGAGGACTCAAGGAAAATGACAGAGGGTATAAGGTTCTTTCTGCGGGCTATAATTGGGCATCCTTTTAGTGTCAAAAGCTTGAGTAGGCGAGGGGTCGCTTCTTATGTACGAGCAAAAGCAGCTTTTCAATTTCATATTAAATCGAGTCGAAGATACCGGCGCTGAGAATGGTCTCAAATCACCGCAGGCTTTTGGCCGTTGGTTTGCTGGCATGTATTTTGACAAACCACAAAATTTTTCTATTTCTGACGGGAGCGGTGACGGAAAGGTGGATCTATTTTTTCAAACCAACAATGGTAAGGATGTCGACCATTACATTCTGAACACGAAGTTTACAGAGAAGTTTAATGCACCCGCCGCTGTAGCCTTTTACGATGAGATTACGCGTTTTGGGCAAGCATTTATCAACAAGGCTAACCGGAGCTCCTATTTGTCCGTTGTTCGACCCGAAATTGAAACCTAAGTACCGGAAATTGTTCGACTATTATGATGAGGGTAAAGCTCACTGTTCTTCGTCACCAATCACCGGTGAAATGAAAAGCAATACCAAGCGATCAGGGCAACCGATGTGCAGATCTTTCATCTCGAAGATGTTCTTCAGTTCACCATGGACTACCTTGAAGATACTATGCCCCGCACGCCGCACATGACATTGACTGGAATCAACACGGTACTCTCAGCAGATAAACGGGATACGGAAGTACCTACGTCGATCGTGTTCGCGAAGCTGATCGACTTTATCGGGTATATGGAAGATGATCCATACGATTTGCTCTTTGCGCGGAATGTAAGACTTTCCCTGGGGAACACGTCCGTAAATAAGGAAATTCGCAATACTTTTAGGAGCTCTCCAACTGAATTCGTGTTCAGTAATAACGGAATTACGATGCTTTGTGAGCGCCATACGCACGATCCGGGAAAACAGGAGGTCAAGATTGAAAACCCACGGATTGTTAACGGCTCCCAAACTCTCCACAGCATTCGCGATGTCGACAGTCCGTCCCTTACGGCACGCGTAATGGTGCGTATTATAGAGGTGCCCCCGCTCGATCCCGACGATTTCTCCGCCCAGGCTGCCAAGAAGCGGGGTGTAATTGACAAGATCTCGATCCGCAGTAATCGTCAAAACCCAATCAAACCGTGGAACCTTGTTTCGACGGACGATTTCCATCACGAACTTGCTCGCTTCTTCAGGAAAAAGCGACTCTATTACGAGCGAAGAGATCGAGAGTGGTCGGATCGCAGAACCGAACTGAAGAGTCAGGGCATTGGCCGCGGCCCGAATATTAAGTGGTTAGTGCAACTTATATCAAGCTACAACTGGGATAAAAAATCGCTCGGTCCTGTGCTCGCGAAAGCACGACTCGGGGAGCTGTTCGATGGTGAGCCGTACAAACTGATAAAGACGACTAAACCAGAGCTTGCATACCAACTATTCCTCCTCGCAAACATTCTCGAAACATCGATTCGTGACCTTGCAAAATCTAAACAGTATGTCGAACACTTCGCATGGCAGGCGCAATTGATGTTATTTTCGGTCTGCGTGAAATCTTTTCAGAGTGCGGGCGTACGCTTCGGTGAGAGTGACGTGACTTCATTCATGGAAGAGGCGCGGCCTTCCGCAAAGTGGCTTGCATTTTGTAAGCAGGGCATCGATCACATTCGAGCTGCCTACAGGACCGATGCGAAGAAGTATCGAGATAAGGGACGGCAGGAGTTGACGGTGGCAAATTATTTCAAGTCACATACTTACACATCCAAGATTCTGACAAGACCTGCTCCATTGCCGATGAAAAAAATAGCCAAGTATCTGTTGCGCGCATGATGACGCGGGAGGCGCCGCCTGTGGCAGGCTTGTCGCGTCTATACCTGCTTCGCCTCCAAGTCGCTGCTTAGCAAGTCGAAGCGAACAAAAAATTCTCGTGATCCAGTCTGCACCCGGAACTCGTCAGCCAGTTCCCTCGGAACAGGAATAAATATCCTTTTGCTAGTCACGAGAGTTGTTGTTGCGAAAGCTCCCCCACCGGCTTTTTCCGGCGCAATTGGATTTCGTAACTCGATGTCATAGTACAAACTCAATTCGCCAGAAGCAGTCGTGAAAATGTAGATGACGCGATGTCCAGCCCAAATAATACGTGTCGAATGCGGTGTCCTGAAAAAAGGTGCCTCAGTGCGCATGAGGCGATCTGACATTCCAAGAAAGGTGCCGAATCCATTGAGCTGCGGGTAGTTCTTGTCTGTTGTCAGAATCTTCATCTCTGAGGAAATGTCTTCGCGAAGGATTGGAGGACTCGCTTCGAATTCTGCTCCCTCTGATTTGTCCTCGACTATAGGTGACTCGATCACGTCAGGTACGACCGACTCGAGGGGAGCAACCTGTTCGCTGGAAACCTTTTGGCTCTGTCCGGCCGAACCGCCGGACCAAAAACTACCTGAGCGAACATTTCTTAAAACTTCCCCTAAATCTTTGGCGCCTGAAAGGTATTCACCCAATACGCCTTCGAGATCTCCAAGCTCAGAGTCCTCATAGCGGTACAACTCCCGGTTGCGCAATAGGGTCTTGCGAAGAGTATCAACTCCTCCACGGGTAGATGAGGGCACATATTGCTGAACCCGCTGATAGATATGAGCACGGACAAAGTCTTTCATAAATTGTCCGAAGACTTCGGGAGCCTTTTCGCGAACCTCGATTACAGGCGGAAGGATTGAACTGCCTCGTGCGATTTGTATTCGGAGTTGTTCGCCTACCTTCTCCGGCAATATCGATACTCCATGTGACATATCAACGAGCACTGCTTCGACATCAGGAATGAGATAGTCATCTCGTAGAATTCCTGCGATCCTCAGAAGGACGGATGCTTCAGAAATTGTGAGTTCCTGTGGCTGATAGATTCTTGTCACATGGACGGAATCCGGCACCTCAGGGATTTGTAGTTTCCTCAGATAATGAAGTTGTATAGGCCGCCGCTGATTACCCGGGGAGAGCTGGAACAAGCACGTCCCCTCGCTTGTAAACGTGTCGATGATGTGTCGGTCTGAGCCTGCGTAATACTGAGCTGTCTTCGCACCAACGAAGTTCTTGATTTCTCCAAGGGAAATGTCCTTGTCGTCCGGTAGCGCATGGATTGTGATCTTGGCCGCGAAATCAAATTTGTCGTGGTTGTACACCCAATGGATGAATGCGCTATTCCGATCTGCAAACTCTGTTTGCGACAAAGTCGATGACGCTGCGTAGTCTGCACATCGGACGAGCCGACCGACCTGTTCGATGCTCTCGCGACTCAATGCTTCGCGACCCGCTGTGGGCTGCAAAAATGACAGGTTAGCCCATCCGCCGAATTGGTAGGGCCCGACCGTGGGAACCGGGGCAAGCCCGAAGAAGGAACGGAGGCCCATAAGCTGTCCACCGCTTTGCAGCAATGCTAAAGAGCCTGCGACTTTAGCTCCGCCCATCGTCACATTCGAAACTGTGACCAAGACCTGTCCATTAGGATCAGCCTCCACCAAGCAGCTCGCTACAAATAGTTCGTCTTGGACGTTAATTGTGCCGAGTGGTTTGAAGGATCGGTTGCCGATCTTAAGAAGCGTTTCGATATTGCCCTGGCTGATGAGTTCACCGTTGAAATAAACCGGAACCGGCAATAACCCGACGTAGGAACGAAGATAAACTTCTGCCTGTTTGGCGCCGATCAACGAATTTTGATCCAGAACTACTGTCAGGGTCGTTCCGACGTCTCGGCCGGAGGGCACGCGCTCGAAGGAGATGCACTCTTCAGCAATCCTTAACGAATCGCGATCAGCCTCGCTTACTAGAATATCTTTGCTGCCTTCGGTGCGTGTTTCGACCTTGAGAAGCCGGCACACGCCGAAATTGGCCATCGCTCCTATACCGAAAGTGCCCACCACTCCGGCTTTCCTGGCTTCGGCGGAGTTCTTACCACTTGAACCCGCTCTCCAGAAGTTCTCACGAAGGACTGTCTCGGTCATACCGATGCCGTTGTCCGAGATCGTTAGAGTATCGCCCTTAAGTGTTATTTCGATGCGGCCGCCTTCATGCAAGTGTCCGGAAGGCGCGAACCGCATGCGAATGGCATCATATGCGTTCTGTACGTTTTCGCGGAGCAGTGCCAACGGGGAGTCGTAGATATCCCGTGTCAGGATCTTGAGCACCCTGTCGGTCTCGACCTGAAAGACAATTCCATTGCTCATTTGGACCACCTGAGAGCGATCCGGTCTCTCAATTCCCGAACGCTTGCATCGGTGTTGTGAGATACGGAATCGAGGTTAAGAAAGTCGCGAGCCCGTTGCTGCGCTTGCTGGTTCAGAATGGCTGCGCCAACGAGGATGATCTCCGAGTTCGTAGAAGGAGACCATAGCGTCGTTATCGTAAGCTCGTCATCTGCGAGTTCGCTAAGGGCATTCAGGAGCAGTGGCTGCGCCATGGGCACGCCTCTCAAATCCTTGAGTAGCGTCAAAGCATCAGTCCATTGGCCCTTGCGCAAGAGTTCATCTGCGCGTTCAAGCGCCAACACGTCGTCTAGTTGAGTGGGTCTGTGGGTAAGGGGCCTGCAAATTTCAAAATCGATGTATGATTTGCCCGTCACATAGAAGTGCCCTGGGCCCCAAATGGGTAGCGTAAGTGAACCGTTGACCATGTGTCGGGAGTGTGTTCTGCCGGTCCAGGTTCCAGTATCAACCTCGACAACGTTGTAGCCTCTTGGGATTCCCGGTTTCAGATTAGCGGGATCAGCGCAAAGCGTACTCGCGCTTATGATTGTCATCTTGCGCTTGGCCGGACCCAGGCGATACCGTTCGTCCACACAGTCGTGAAAATGTTGATGACCGTGGAATCCCAGCGATACGCCAGTATCAATCAAAAGCTGCACAAATTCGTGATCGAGGAAATCGCCCTGGGAGGGGCCTCCGCCGACGCTATGGTGCCAAGTCGCCGCAAGAAGGCGCCCGGCCCGAATGGGTTTGCTCAGTTCGCGGCAGGCTGAGTTAATAGCATCGGGATGAAATCCGCCTGCTCGGTGCATCGGATCATTCCGATAGCAGCTGTTCAAGGCTGCGATTGACAGGTTTAGATCTGGATAGTCAAAAATAGCGAATTGATCTTCGGGCGTCAGGCTGAATGTCCGGGCATCTGAGTAAAAGTGCGAATACGCCTTTTTGAATCCTAGCAGCCGCTGCTCGTACAGGTTCTGATCAGTAATTCTAAAAAAGCACATTTCCGACCACGACCAACGTAATGATGACCGTGGCGCAAATAGTTCGGATACGAGAAGCCGCCGCTCCTCGGCCGAAAGAGTTGCGACTTCAATTCGTGCGCTGCTTGCCAGCATTGCCGGGTAGGAAACATCATGATTCCCTGGCAACAAAACCACGCGATCACGGCTCCCCGCGAATAGGGCATCAGCGAGACTGATGAGAAGCTCGACTGCCTGTCGATACTGTCTTTCGAGCTCTGCATCCGCGTTTGCGGCATTTGGCCGCACGCCATAGATCAAGTCGCCGCTCACGATGCAGAGAGACGGCTTGAGAATCGGCGGGTCCTGTTCTGAGTAATGCTGGATGTCGCGAAGAAGGGAATCAAGCAGCGGGCCATTGGCTACTTCGTCATGCAAGTCGCGGTGGAGATCTGAAATGTGGAGTATTGAGAAACGCATTGTGGGGACCGGTGTTACGGGTGCTGTAGGCGCCTTGGCTGATTTTGGGTAAATGGCACGGCATCCAAATATATCTTGTTGTTGGGCTCAAGAATAGAGCCTCTTTTGCACTGGAACGCGCTCCTGACAATCGCGACTGTTCGCCGGTGCTTTAGATTTGCGTGCTCGTGAGCGCGATGTGCTAAGGAACTGGACGAAACAAATGACGATTCTCTGATCACCTAATTGTCTTATAATGATATTTTTTGCTCGCTCATATCCATATGCTGATTCTCGACGTCGAGTTGCGTAGGATCACATCGATAGCCTTTCAAAGGCATGCGCGTTCTTCAGAGCGTCCACGCTCCTCTTTCCAGGTCGGTTCGCATGGTCCTTTGGGACGGGGAAGAACAAAACGAGGCCGGCGCAAAGGCGTACGTGAAGGCGCATTTTGGCGATGCCGCTACGGGCTTGCGGCTTCCGGAATTCGCGAAGATTTCGGTTTACTTCAATATAGATTCTGGTTCAGGAAAGATCCGTGGATTCGTAGCCCAAAAGAATGCGAAAGCGAAGAGCATTCTTGAGTCGTGGAGCAAGCCACTGCGTGATCTGGGAGTGATCGGCATTTCCGGCAAATACGACGGTGGTTCAGATCACATCGCATTCGAGAAGATTGGCATTCCAACGGTTCCTTCGAAACAGGATCCGCTAGACTATGACGCGGTGGCGCATCACACGAATATGGATGTCGCAGATCGTGTGCAGACGGAGGATATGAAGCAGGCTGTGGCGGTGCTTGCGTGGATGTTGTTTCAGGCAAGCAACGCACCGGAGATGATGCCCCGCGTTCCGAAGCAGTAGCGCGCTCCGAGCAAGACAGATCTGAGTCAGGAGCAATCATGCCCCATCAAGCACCACTTAAATATATTTTCTACATTGCTGCGCCTCCGGAGAAGGTGTGGGAAGGCTTTGTGTCGCAGGAGTCGAACCGCATCATCTTCGCGGGCGCTGAGCTTCAAGCGGACTTTAAGCCGGGTGGCTCGCTCGCATGGGTGGGCGCGGGACCCGATGGCAAGCCCATGACTTACGTTCGAGGGAAGGTCGTGCGGTTTGAGCCGCCTGAAGTCTTTCAGTACACCTTCGCGATGGGCCAAAATGATAAGACGTCACGCGTAACTATCGAACTGGTGCCCGAGACCGAAGCCACAAAAGTAACGGTGATGCATGACGAGTGGGCCGAGGATGACCCCACTTACGCTGCCTGCGCCGATGGATGGCCGCGTATTCTCTCCCGCCTGAAGACGCTGCTTGAGACAGGGAAGACATTCAAACCGCATTGATACGAGGTGGGAATGGCCTGAATCCGCCTCTACTCCATCCTCAACGCCCGCGTGGGCTCGATCCAGCATGCTCGTAAAGCAGGCGCCGACGAGAAGAACGACGGTGAGAGCGATCTCGGCCGTCAGCAGAATCCTGCGAAGACCGGCGCGCGAGGCGCTGCTGCCGATCGTTCGCGACGAGTCTTGCAGCGCCGCCAGCAAAGCGGTTCCGGTAGCGGAAATGGCTGGCGCCAGCCAGCACAAGCCGCAAAGTTAGCCAAGCTTAGCCTTGCCTTTTGTGATCGTGGGTAACAGAAGAGGTCAGAGTGCGGCGATCTCGAGCCGTATTCCGCCAGTGTTAAGAAGTGTGAAAGTTCGAAAGTCGTTCGCGACTCCCCACCAGGAGAGTTCGCCTTTCGATTCAGCGCTTTGCCGGCAAACGTCTCCCGCTCTTTTTCTAGAAATCGGATTGTAAGTTATTTATCTCCGGCGGCACACCGGCCGGACGGTGCCCGACGCCGCGTCCGAGTGGCCGAACCGTAGCGAACCCTTCACGCCCGACGCGCTTCGCGGCGAAGCCCTTCATGCACCAGCATCTTGAGGAGGGTCTGGTATCCGATGCCCTTTCGCGTTGCGAGTTCTCGGGCCTTGGCTACATCAGGTTCGGGCAATCGCAACGCAATTTGGACGCTGGCGACCTTGTTCAACTGACCGACAAGTCGCGAGCCCCTCGGCACACCTCCTTTCTTCCCGGTTCCGGACGCCTTCTGCTTTAGGAACTGGCGGCCTTCTCGGCTGGCCCACCAGTCCGCCTCCTGTGCTTCGTTGACGAACTTGGGCATGACGATCGGTTTTTTTTTCATCACCTTCACTCCCCTCGCAAGCGCCGGGCGAGGTAATCCCTCTTCTGCCCAGCATCCAGGTCGTACGCGGTAACGACTCGGATCGTTTCGCCGCGCTCAACCAGTACCACAGCCAGCAGCCGTCCCGAATCTGTCTCACCGTAATAGACGTAGCGCACTTCCCCCTCCACGTCTTGCTCGTAGATCGGGATCGGGTCGTTCGACAGTGCTTTCTCGATTTCTTCAGCCTTGATCCGGTGCGCCCGAATCTTGCGCAGATTGTTTGTGTCCCAGTCGAACACCGCACCTCCATTGTATATGCATTGCATGACTGCCAGACGATGGGGAGCGGTAAAAGGCCAATCGGACGCCGGATTACTCCCGGTTGACGAGCCAACCGGATGGTGGAGAACGTCCAGTTAGAAGATTTATACCGCAGTGGCTTCAAGAATCATGCCAACAGGGTTTAAAAGTCAAAAAGTTCGAAAGTCGTTCGCGAATCCCCGCATTGGAAAGGCCACGATGAAATCCACAGGATAAGAAGGTGTATCCTTTTGTCCGGTAAGGATAAGGGAAATTTACTGTTTAAGGAGTCAATTATGTCGAATCGAGTACTGAGTCGTCGTGGCGCTCGTGAGCTGACGAGTGAAGAACTGAACTCGGTTTTCGGAGCAAGCAATGCCTGCATCGGAACTTTGTGCGGCAACCGCCAAATAGATGATGTTCACTGCAATGATCTGTGAACTCGTTGGCGATACGCCACCCGATGCAACCGGATATAAATAAGAAGACAATCGAGGCATTACGAGCCATTCGCGAAATGTGGATGGCTCTTTCTTTGCGTGAAAACATTCGACGAATGAATTTTCTTGAAAAATGGACTTAAAGCTGCTGCGTATAAAGATCGAGCGTCGTCTGGATTTTGCTGTGACGCAGGGCATTTCCTCCGCAACGGCCAGCTCTTTCAGCGCAGCGCCGCTTTCTCGAAGTAGAGCCTACCTGTTTCTGTAAGGTGTGAAGCACGTGTCGTGCGGGTCACTGCCTTAACAAAGCATTCGATCTCATTGAGCCGACGCATTTTGCTTTAAGGAAGATTGTCGAAAAAGAGATAGACCGAAGCAATGCGACCGTTCCGGGCGACGATAAAATCGGTTCCCGCGTAGGCTGGTGGTTTGCCGGGAGTGCCAGATACCCATCGAACCCGTCCGGCATCACCTAATTCCTCGGGAGGGAAGAGGGGCTGATATTCGAAATCTGGATGTGTTGCTTTTATCACACCAGCAATACGATCAATCTCGTCTCGGCCACGAAATATACCGCCTTTTGGGTCATAGAATACTGCATCTTCGTGAAATATCTCGTCGATTGCAGCGCGACGACGCACGGGGTCATTTTCGCCAAATACGTCGCTCAGATTACGAAGCAGCAAGGTCGATATGCTGTTGGACATCGTGTTCTCCGTTTCAGATTGTAGGCCGCGAGCCACCCGGCCTTGGCTAATTTTATGACTTTTGTGAGTCTGGAAGGTTCATGGCAGCTTAACTGAACAGTATTGCTCTTAAAGCACGAGTGCTCTGACCGGGTGAAAATTGGTAACCATGGGCACCGTCCACTCAGTCCACTAAGTCCACCTCGTCCACTTCGTCCACACTAACCTTCTTTCCGTAATCATTTTGCGCAAGATCATGCGGGCTATATTTTTACAAAACACCCCTAATTCGCTAATATTCGTCCGGCCAGAAGTGCGGTAACTGTGCTCCTCGACAACAACATCGCTTGAAGAGAGATCCGCTGTAACTGCGAATGTTTGAGAGTTGGAATTGCAGGAGCGCCGCGAATAACAACTCCTAAAGATTCAGACAAGGAGCCAACCACATGGATTTCACGAAATCTGTATCGCCTAAGGCTGGATATCCCTTCGCGTGCAGCCGGCGCGGTTTTCTCAAGCAATCAACTCTCGTGGTCGCGGGCGCTGTACTGGGCTCGAAAGTCGCGGCGACGCAGGATACGCCGCCTCCACAGCGCCCCACAGCGCCGCTGAGCGGCAGCTCGGATAGCGGGCTTTTCTGGGTGGTAGAGACTAATTCCGGTAAGGTGCAAGGCATCGCCAATACCGGCATTAAAGAGTTTAAGGGCATTCCGTATGGCGCCCCTACGGGCGGCAAAAACCGCTTCATGCCACCGAAGAAGCCTGCGTCCTGGTCCGGAGTGCGCGAGTGCTTCGGGCATGGTCAGGTCTGCCCGCAAACGCCGGCGGACTTGCGCAGCGATTACGGCATGATGATCCAATGGGACCAGCAACCAGGCGGCATGGGCGAGGATTGCCTGACGCTGAACGTCTGGACCCCGGGCGTGAATGATGGCCAGAAGCGCGCCGTGCTGGTGTCATTTCATGGCGGCGGCTTCTCTACCGGCTCCGGCAACGCACCCGGTTTTGACGGCGCCCAACTGGCCAGGTTCGGCGACGTGGTGGTGGTGACGGTCAATCATCGCCTTGCCAGCTTCGGCTACTTGCATCTCGCCGATCTGGGAGCGCCACCTGAATTCGCCGAAGCCGGCGTCGCGGGGGTCATGGATCTGGTTGCGTCCCTACAGTGGGTCCGCGACAACATTGAAAAGTTCGGCGGCGATCCTGGAAAAGTAATGATTTTTGGACAGTCGGGCGGTGGCGCCAAAACTACCGCCGTTCTCGCTATGCCATCGGCAAAGGGGTTGTTCCGTTGTGCGGCAGTGCAGAGTGGTTCGGCGCTTCGTCTCAGCACACGCGAGATGGCCACCAAGCGCGCCGAAGCCCTGCTCGGGAAATTAGGGATCACCAAAAACAATTTCGGTGACCTGCAGAAAATCTCATGGCAGCAGATCCTCGACGCCCAGCACTCACTCGGTATAGGTGGTCCGGGCGGACTCTCTCCGGTTGTGGAAGGGAATGTGCTTCCTCATCATCCTTTCGATCCGGTGGCGCCGCCCGAGTCTGCCGACGTGCCGCTCATCGTCTCCACAACTTTGGAAGACGCCGCCTTGGGCCTGACCAACTTCGATCTGGATGACGCTGGGCTCAAGGCCGTACTGAACCAGCGCTTCAAGGACAAGGCCGGCCAAATCTATGTCCTGTATCACCAGTCCAACTGGAATTCGAAGAAATCGCCTTTCCTGATCCAGGCCCAGATCTTCACCGACAGCGGGTTCCGCCGCAGCGCGATCACCCAGGCGGAGCGTAAAGCTGCGCTGGGCCAAGCGCCGGCCTATATGTATCTGTGGGCCTACGAGTGCCCGGCGTTTGGAGGAAAGTTCGGCGCTGTTCATGGCACCGATGTTTCCGCGTCGCTCAACGGCTACCAAAACTCAATCGGTGGAGGAGGCTCGCCCCAGCAGCGGGCGCTCTGGGCCAACTTCGCGTCTGCCTGGGTTGCTTTCGCCAAGACCGGCGATCCTAACAATTCGAAGATTCCAAAGTGGCCAGCCTATGATGCAACCGCGCGAGCCACGATGGTTTTCGATAACGATACTCGGGTTGAAAGCGATCCCCGAGGCGAAATCAGGAAATTCTGGGCACAAATGCCGCCTCCTGCCGGTCCCATGGGCTGAAGAATTTCCTTGGCTCGACGCGCCCTCGCCGGGCATGCAAAATTTAGACCCTTAGCGAGCCACGGAACGCCCTGGCGGCATAGTAAGATTCCGCACCGTTGTGATACACGAAAACAGTATCGTAGCGGCGATCACAAAAGAGGGCGCCGCCGAGTTTTCTGATAGCAGAAGGTGTTTTCACCCAGCTCGATGTTTTCGTATCGAAATTTCCAAGTTTCTGCAACTCTCGATATTGTTCTTCCGTTAAAAGCTCAATGCCCATGGCGGCTGCCATATCAATAGCATTATCTTCCGGTTTATGTTCTTTCCTTGACTCCAGCGCTTCACGGTCGTAGCAAACACTTCTGCGGCCTTTAGGACTTTCCGCTGAACAATCATAAAAAATGTATTCGCCCGTCTTTTTATCATGACCAACAACGTCCGGTTCACCGCCAGATCTTTCCATTTCATTGAGTGACCACAGTTTTTCAGCATTCGCTTCCAGCTTTGCTTGCACTTTGGCCCATTCAAGACCTTTATGGCGGTTCATGTTTTTCTCAAAACGGGCTTTCAATGCTCTGAGTAGTTCTTCACGTTGTTCGGGTGGCAAGTGTTTTTTATTGCTATTAATGTTTCGCGCTCTTGTTGCTCTCATAGTCGTCGCTTTCCGCGTTTCTTATCTGTTACTCCGCTGCGCTCCGCCACATGGGTTTTTTTTCGGCTTGTCTTTGCGTTCTTATCAATTCGCAGTTTCCACGCCGTTCGGAGTGCACCCGTCAGCACATCCTCGCTCGCCGCCAGGCGAATATGTGTGTGTCCCATCTTTCCCCAGCCGCCAGGAATCGGCAGGAAAATCTCAGGCGACTCCTCCACAAACGCGGCCTGCTGCTCCAGCGTAAGCATCAGATTTCCGTACCCCCCTGCTTGCGAGGCCAGCGAAGCAAATTTCCTGCCTCCTACACGAAAAGCCGGCAATCCTGCGTGGGAGTACTCTTCCACCCCCTCCAGGCTCAGTGCAATCCTGCGAAAGTCTGCTGCGGTCATCGGGTGACTCCGTAGATTACGAAGTATCTGATCATCATCGGACGGCTTATGTCTACTGCTCCGGGCCGAATCATGCGCAAACCTTTCCGTTAATGCTTTGAGGAAGAGGCTTTCGGGAAGAGTTGCCGGCTGACCGCTCAGAATTTCGTCTCAGCGATGCTTTCGCGCGTGCAGGCCGAAAGAGATCATCTGTTCGTTCTGGTGCACACCAGCGCGGAAGCGCAGGAAACAGAGGCCGCGATCAAGTTCCTCCAAACACGCGATGCGTTGAAGCGGTGACCGACTTTCGTTATTTCTGCAATCTTCCGCAGATCGACGGTCACCAGGTCTTGGTTTGACCCTTTTAAAAATGCCACTGTCGAGTCGTCCACATCATTTTATGTAAAAGTTTGGATACGGATCCGGGTCCTTAGGGGACAAAAGAATCGCTAAACCACGCAATTTGTGAAGTTCATCGCGCAGGCACGATATCCGGTGATCTCGCAGTTCTGAAGCAGGCATTTCTTGCGAACATCCTGGACACCGGACTCGCTTTGGCCGGCCAAGACCAGCCCGGCGGTTATGACGGCTCAGAGCATTACGCCGAGCCACTGCCAAGCGAAGAACAGCAATATCTAAGGAATTAGCCACATCAAGAGTGCTTCTTTCCCTTGTGAAATTGTATAATTTGCAAAAAATGCTCAAAACTTATATTCTCAGCATGTTTATGTCTTGAGAAAATAGGTAGTTTGCGCATGCTTCTACAGTTCACCGTAGCCAATTTCAAGTCATTCAAAGATAAGGCAACGCTCTCTCTTGAGGCCACAACCGACGACTGGCGCGAAGACGACAACATCATTTACGTTACCAGTCCGGATCTGCGCCTTGTTAAGGCGGCAGCCATCTATGGACCGAATGCCGGAGGGAAATCCAATCTCGTCGAAGCGATGGTGCGATTCCGTCAGTTAATTCTGAATTCATCGAAAGACACTCAAAAGGGTGAGCCGATTCCTGTAACACCATTTCGGCTTCACAGTGCGACCGAAAAAGCTCCCACGTTTTTTGAAGCTTTATTTCTGAAAGACGGAATACGCTATCGCTATGGATTCGAGGCAACCAAGGAGGCCATTGCGACAGAGTGGCTTTACAAACAGGCAGACTCCATCCGAGAGACATGCCTCTTTACCCGTGAGAACGATCACATCGTCTCCGGAGAGGCATTTAGAGAAGGCAAAGGACTGGAGGAAAGGACACGGTCCAATGCGTTGTTCCTGTCCGTCGTAGCGCAGTTCAATGGAAACATCGCTGGCGAGATGATGAACTGCATCAATCAATTCCGTGTCATTACTGGACTGGATGATTCCGGTTATTTGGCCTTTACGATCAATTCTCTGAGTGACAAAGAGTATCAGACGTCGATCCGTGAGTTGGTCAGACAGGCTGATGTTGGAATCGAAGACCTTATTCTGGAGGATGTCGATCAACGTCAGATTTCAGAAAAGCTGCTTAAGGATAGACATATTCCGCAAGCTCTTCGGGATGTACTTTTGCAAAACGCTTCAGATGTGTCTATTGTGAGAACCTTGCACCAGCGATTTGATTCAGACAACCGTGCTGTCGGCACAGTGAAATTTGACTTAGGGACTGACGAATCCGCCGGTACACAGCAGTTTTTCGCTCTTGCCGGTCCATTTCTGCACACGCTTCGGGAGGGTTCCGTGCTTGTGGTGGACGAGCTGGATGCGCGATTACATCCGCTGCTGACCAAACAACTGGTGGCGTTGTTCAACAGTTCGGCTAACCGGAAAAATGCCCAGTTGATCTTTGCAACGCACGATCAGGGACTGTTGGATCAGAAGAGAATCCGGCGTGATCAGGTGTGGTTCGTTGAGAAGGGTGCGATGGGTGCGTCAAACCTGTTTTGTTTAGATGAGATCAAAGGCGTGCGCAAGGACGCAAACTTCGAGAAAGAATATTTGCTGGGACAATTCGGCGGCGTACCGCACCTAGGCGATTTTCAGAAGGCAATCACCAATGCCGAAGAATAAACCGTGGGAGCATCATAGGCTTGGACGTGCGCCTTCGGCAACGAGAGAACGTCGCCGAGTCCTGATCGTTTGCGAAGACAGTAAAAGCTCCCGCTACTACTTCGAGTCCTTTCCCGTCGACAAACACCGCATCGAAATCAGCGTCCTCCCCACTGGAATGAACACCGATAGTCTCGTAGAAGAAGCCGTTAGAAAAATGGAACAGGCGGCAAAGGGCGGACAGCGCTACAGCGACGTGTGGTGTGTTTTCGACCGGGACAGTTTTCCTTTGGCAAACTATACCCGTGCCTTCCAGTTGGCAAAGAACAATAAAATCAAAGCCGCTTGGGCAAATGAAGCATTTGAGTTATGGTATCTGCTCCATTATGGTTACCTCGATGCCGGCATCAGCAGAGCGGACTACAGCAAAAAGCTGCGCGAAAAGGGCCTTAATTACGACAAAGCGGATAGGACGATTTATGAGAAAGTAAAGCCCTTCCAGGAAAGGGCCCTTAGGAACGCGGCAAAGCTGGAGAAGTATTGGAACGACTGCGGAAAGGCTTGTCCGGAACGAGAGAATCCCTCTACCGGCGTTCACAAGCTCGTGGAAGATTTGAATGACTTGGCGGACCTTGGAACTGTGTAATGAATTTTACACCTGTCTGAGTTCCATGGACTCGTATTGGGGAGCATGTGAATTTATCCCGCAAAAATTCTGGCAGGTTTTTATAGTTTCCTCTCGCCATTTTGTTTGCGGATTTTTCCGGACTTGTCCGCATTTTACCGAGCTAAGTCCTTTATCTTCTTTGTTCTCAATGGCCTTGTTCTGACTCTGGATCGGCATATCGTCAGCAGCGCAGCTATCCGACCTTTCAAGTCAAAAGCTGTCGCAACACTGAAAAGGCTGGTGTCTGCCGGAGCATTGTGCAAATCGGTAACGATTCGGAAAGCTTTACTTGTGATCAGACTGTTGGCATCGTACCACCGTCAATGACGTAGTCCGCACCGTGAATGGAAGCTGCACGATCCGATGCCAGGAATGCCACCAGTTCTGCAACTTCTTCCGGCACACCTGGACGACCAATTGGAATTCCTCCAATCATGTTCATGATCTGCTGACGCGCCGCACCCTCCGTGATACCGCTGCTTTGAGCAAGCTGCACAATCATTCCGTGCGCGCCCGCAGTCTCGATGAATCCCGGCGAAATCATGTTTACCCGAACGCCCTCCGGGCCAACCTCATTTGCCAGTCCTTTGTTGTACGTGCTAAGCGCGCCTTTTGCCGCAGCGTAGGCTAGAGTCGCATCGTATAGAGGGAGGCGATGTTGGATCGAAGAAATATGAATAACAACGCCTGACCTGCGCTCGATCATCTCCGGAAGAAACGCTCGATTCAAGCGAACTGCCGCCAACAGATTCACGTTGAGAGCTCTTTGCCAATCGTCGTCCGTAAGTGCCTGGAATCCACCATTCGGGGCTTCCGATCCGCCAAGACAGTTCACGAGAATATCCAACCCATGCCACTCCTGCTGGATGCGGTCGACAACCTTCTTGACACCGTCCGCAGTACCGATGTCTGTTTGCACGAACAAGGATGGGTTTTGTCCCTGAGGCAATGGGGAGCGTGCCGTCGTTGCGACCGCCGCACCGCTCAATAAGAAGCGACGCACGATCGCCTCTCCCATCCCCTTGGTGCCACCAGTTATTAGAACCCGCTTGCTTTTGAATTCATCGCTTGAAACAGCGAATGGATACGTCTGCGTCATTGAATCGAACCTCCAGCGAGGCAATCTCCGAATCGACTTGCTCAGATATGAGGTTGGCACAATACTAGTAAAATGGGAAGTACGCACTAAAAAGTATGTTAGGAGCGCAGATATGCCAAAACGCTACACGCCCGTGACTGCTGCTGCGGACCTGGAGAAAGCGCTGCGCCTTCTCGAAGGACGGTGGAAACTGGTGATCTTGTTCCACCTGTTCGGGGGAAAGATCATGCGATTCTCCGACCTGGAACGAGCCATACCTGCCATCACGCAAAAGATGCTTGGACAGCAATTGAAGGCAATGGAGGCTGATGGCATTGTTCTACGGACTGCCTATCCGCAAGTGCCGCCTAAAGTGGAATACAGCCTGACATCATGGGGGCAATCCCTATGTCCAGCGCTTGATGCCATCCTGAAATGGGCTGACCGCCGTCCAGCGGACGCAAGGAAAGTTAGCGAGACACGCAGACCAAAAGACGGTTCATCCGCTCGCCGCAGAACTGCTCCCGAGTGACGGGCAACCCAGAAATTATTCCGGGCCAGAGGTCGGCTCGTGGGGAGTTTCACGTGATCGGTAACGATAAACGTCCTTCACGACGCTCATTTTTGGGCAGAATCACTTGCAATGGAGTTCGGGGTGCCTTGCCGATTTAAGGTTACTGATCTCCATGGCCGAGTATCCCTCCTCGTGGTTAGCTGGGTCGTGGGTTGAATTGGGAACAGAGCGCGAAGGTCTTTTCCAAGTGCTCGATGAAAATGCGAACCTTGGTGGACAGCCGGCGGCTGGCAGGCCGTACGGCAAGGATTGGCACTGTTCGCTCAAAGGCAGTCAGAAGACGGATGACGGTACCTTCTCTGAGTTCTGCGGCGAAGAGCCATGCTGGCCCCTGGGCAATCCCCAGATGTTCAAGGACACCCATCCGCAACTGTTCAATATCGCTGGTTCGAAACACTCCTGTGGGGATCACACGCTTCGCGTTCTGTCCTGAGCCAAAGCTCCACGGCTGCACGGAGCCCCGCTCGACAAAAACGACAGATCGAAAGCGGTTCAGCTCTTCGGGCGATTCCGGCGCACCGTAGCGTGTAAGGTATTGAGGAGTGGCGACGAGAATGGTCATCGTCTGCGCGAATCTTCGCGCAACCAGAGTGGAGTCTGGAAGATCACCTGAGTGGATCGCCAAATCGAAGCCGTCTTCGATGATCGTTGACGGGCCCTCCGATGCCGCCATCTCAACTGCCATATCGGGGTAGGCAGCAAAAAAAGCAGGCAGCTTTGACACCATATGGAGGCGGGCAAACGTGGGAGGAACGGTCACACGAATGATCCCTTTCGGGGCAGTTTGGCCTCGACCGATTCGTGAAGTCGCGTTTTCAAAGTCGCCAAGAATGCGCAAAGCAGACTCGTAAAAGTCACGACCTGCCTCAGTCAGCGCAATGGAACGAGAGGTGCGGTGAATCAATTCGGTGCCGAGCTCGTCTTCAAGGGCGGAGATCTGTTTGCTGACGGCAGGTTGACCAATCCCACGTTCCTTTGCGACAGCGGAGAAGCTCCCTTTTTCAATTGCTCGGACGAACATCTGCATTGCATCGAATTTGTCCACGCCAGCCTCCGTATGGAATGGATTTTATGCGCTATGCATTCCTATTGGGAATAGCTGGTATTCCCCAGAGTGCCAAATCCGCTTGCAATAATGCCACATCAGATAGGAAGCCTGAGAGCTCCGAGCAAGATTTCAGTGAGCCAAATCAGGAAGTAGGGAATTGCTCACAGAAAGTCAAAGGAGACTTTATGTCTAAGTTAGCCAATAAAGTGGCACTCGTTACCGGCGGTTCGCGTGGCATCGGCGCAGCAGTCGCCAAGCGTCTGGCCGCAGATGGAGCGAGCGTGGCCATCACGTACGTGAAGGACGCCAAGGCGGCTTCCGCCGTGGTCAAAGCAATTGAACGCGCTGGCCAAAAGGCGATCGCAATTCAGGCGGACGCCACTGATGCCGGCGCCGTCGCAGCAGCCGTCGAAAAGACCGTGGCGACTTTCGGCCGGCTGGACGTCCTTGTGAACAATGCAGGCACCGCCATCCCGAAAAAGTTCGAAGAGACCACGCTTGAAGAGTTGGATCGCGTAATAGATATCAACGTCCGTGGCGTATTCGTCACGACCCAGGCGGCGCTGAAGCACATGAATGATGGTGGTCGCATCATCATGATCGGTTCGTCCGTGGGTGAGCGCGTGATGGTGCCCGGCCTTGTGCCCTACTCGGCCACCAAGGGAGCCGTGAAGATATTTACTCAGGGGCTGTCGAGAGAGGTCGGTAGCCGGGGGATCACGGTCAACAACGTGCAACCGGGTCCGATCGACACGGATTTGAATCCCGCCGCGGGCGATTGGGCGGCACCGCAGAAGGCCGGCACAGCACTCGACCGCTACGGGAACGTTGATGAGGTCGCTTCGCTGGTGGCATTTGTCGCCGGTCCGGAGTCCTCATACATTACCGGAGCGAACCTGACCGTGGATGGCGGAATGAATGCCTGAACGGAAGCACGACCAAATCAAATAAAAAGGAGATCTCAATGATCAAGACGCAATACATATCCAGTGAAAGGAAGGTGTCCAATGTCTAACGTAGTGAAGAAACTCAGCATCTCTTCAGAACTGGCACAGAAAATGGTGAATGCAGCGGTGGCGAAAGCCAGAGAACTTGGCGTTGCCGAGAACGTAGCGATTCTCGACGATGGCGGCAATCCCAAGGCCTTTAGCCGGATGGACGGGGCCTCGATCCCGACCATTGAGATTGCGCATAATAAAGCGTACACAGCTCTGTTCGGAGTTTCCACGCAGGACTTTTTCAATTTTATCCAGAGCGACCCATCGCTTTTGGCCGGTATTCCCACGCTTGCGCGTGTGGCAGCGTGGGGTGGAGGGTTTCCTATTAAGGTAGACGGCGAGCTTGTCGGGGCGATCGGGGTAAGCGGGGCGCCCACAGTGCAGAACGACATCGATTGCGCGAAAGCAGCCTTGGCGCTCGTATCGGACGCGGTGCCTGTTGGCTGAATTGGAGAACTGATATGAATACACAGGTTGTTTTGATCACTGGTGCACTGACGGGAATTGGTCGTGCTACAGCTCTTGCGTTTGCGAAAGAAGGCTCACGCATTGTTATTTCCGGCCGGCGCGAGGAGGAAGGCAAGAAACTTGTTGCTGAACTCCGCAAGCTGGGCGCAGAGGCTGAATTCGTGAGCTCCGACGTGCGTCACGAAGAAGACCTGCGAGGCTTAGTGGATAAGACTGTCGCTCGTTTTGGTCGTCTGGACGCTGCTATCAATTGCGCTGGAACGGAAGGTACACCCGGCCCACTGACGGACCAGACTGCAGAGACGTATGCCGCAACCTTCGACACAAACGTGCTCGGTACGCTGCTCAGCATGAAGCACGAAATGCGCGTGATGCTTGCTCAGGGAAGCGGCAGCATCGTGAACGTGTCGTCCACCTACGGCCATACTGGTGCTCCTGGCGCGTCCGTATACGCGGCGAGCAAGCATGCGGTCGAAGGACTGACCAAGTCGGCGGCCCTCGAAGGCGCCTCTTCCGGGGTACGCGTCAACATGGTGGCCCCAGGTCCAATCGAGACCGGGATGCTGAACCGCTTCACTGGTACTGCGGAGAGAAAGGCGGGTCTGGCGGCGACCGTTCCGCTCAAACGAGTAGGGAGACCCGAAGAGATTGCCCAGACCATCATGTTTCTCGCATCCGACAAGGCGTCGTTCATCACCGGTGCCTCGTACCTCGTGGACGGCGGCAAGACGGCCCAGTAATTTTCTCGACCGTCGTATTTCTTTGGTTCGGACACGCGACTCTCTTTTGAACGCGTGACGCCCTACGGTGATATTAGGAGAACTACAATGAATCAGACGATCGAATCGAAAAATAAAGCGCTTGTACTTGAAGCCTTCGACACGCTGTTTAATAAGCGGGACTACGCAGCGGCTGAGCGTTATTGGTCGCCCAACTACATCCAGCACAGCGCCCATATCGAACCTGGTCGTGACGGCCTGTTTAAGCTCATCAAAAGCATCCCTCCGACGCTGAAGTACGAACCGGGAACGATTGTGGCCGAAAAAGATTTTGTGATTGTGCACGGGCGATTTTCGGGCTTCGGTCAACCGGTGAACTGGATTGCGGCGGACATCGTTCGCGTCAAGGATGGCGTTCTGATCGAGCATTGGGACGTGATCGAAGACGAGGCCACACAAGAACAATCAAAGAGTGGTCAACCAATGTTCGGCGACAAGTTCGCGACCTAAGCTAGTGGCCGATGTAAATGCCGTGCCCTCATTTTTTGCTGCATCCCCCGCCAGAATTAGGGGGCCAATTTTCTACGGCGTTCAATTAGTAGCTATGTTATAGTATCCTTGATTTTCGGTGCGGTCGCAGCACCGTGGCTGCCGAGGCGGCCCGAAAACCGTTCTTTGACAACTTGACTACGCAAAGGCTTTGCCCTTGACTGGAGTTTCTACATTTTGTTTGTGATGAGTCCCGCAAGGGACGTATGACAGTAGCCGACCCACGGTTCGGCCGGCTGGAAACTCTCGAGCCACGAAACTATGGGGCCGAACCGTGATGGGAAAGTTGTTCATCATAGAAGAGAGTCCCTTCAGGGACGGATGAAACCTTCATAATTTGTTTTGTTGGGTAAACTGCGATTTTTCAATGACTCAATTGCCAAACCTGTCCCGGCTGCCTGTGGATTACCCAGTTAAACAATTCTCAAGCCCAGTTTTGCAGATGTAAGGAACGCTGATCCGCCGCCTTTGACCGTCTGTTCCGGAACAGAAGAGGCGTTTTGAACCCACTCCGAAACAACTAACTTGTGGTTTTCCAATCAGTTGCACGGAGTTACGGCGTTTGACCCCGGTTTTTCCAGGTTTATTGAATAGTAACTATCGGACGGACATAGGCGGTACCGGCAAGGAAGCGAAGGGTGCTGGCATTTGAAATCCATCCAACCCCCGAAAGGAGCAAAAAACTGGAAACTACCAAATTGAAAATTACCACCCCCCCCTTTTTGGGTACGCCAAGGATACGCTAAGGATACGTCATTGCTACTGAGATCGGTCCGTTAACCCCCGAGGTCCTCTGCTTCCTTGTATTACTAACAATCAGATTCGTGCCAGGCCGCGAAGGATTTTGCGAAGATTTTCTTTGCTTTTCCTTCGTGTCCTTCGTCTTTAACTTTGTGTTCCTTCGTGGTTAAGGGTTTTGGTTTCCTCTGCTTCCTCCGTGTTTCAAAGGTTTTGTTTTGGTTGCGGCTTGCCGCGCTGTGGTTTATCAGCGTGAATCAGTTGATCAGTGTTATCAGTGGTAAGAAGTTGGTTTTGCCGTCCCCGCGGTGCGCCTTGGTTTTTCTTTGTTTGTTAAAATGAATAGTTTGCCTTTCTCACTTCCGTCACACCAGGAACTTGATGCCTGAAACCATGTTGGCTGTCGTAAAACCAGAGGCCGCGCCGGGGGCGGATGTCCGGCAGATGCCGCGTCCGCAGATTGGTGCTGACGACGTCCTGGTCAAAGTGAAAGTGGCTTCGGTTTGCGGCACGGACCTGCACATCTACAACTGGGACGCATGGGCGCAGAACCGCATCAAGCCTCCGCTCATTCCCGGCCATGAGTTTTGCGGCAACGTGGTTGCTGTGGGCAGGAATGTCACTACGGTCAAAGAAGGCGACTTCGTCTCGGCGGAGATGCATGTCGCCTGCGGAAAATGCTACCAGTGCCGCACCGGCGAAGCCCATATCTGCCAGCACGTAAAGATCATCGGCGTGGATGCCAATGGAGCATTCGCAGAGTATGTGAAGATTCCTGAGTCGAATATCTGGAAGATCGATCCCAGCATCCCCGCCGACTACGCCAGCGTCCTTGATCCTCTGGGGAACGCTGTGCACACCGTTCTCGCGGGTGAGATTGCCGCAAAGACGGTGGCCGTTGTCGGCTGTGGACCGATAGGATTATTTTCCATTGCCGTCGCTCGTGCATGTGGTGCGAGCCAGGTGTTCGCGCTGGAGGTCAACGACCATCGGCGCAAGCTGGCCGAAAAGATGAAGGCTGATTTTGCTCTGAATCCTGCCAAAGACAACGTTTACGAAAAAGTCATGGAGGCCACCGATGGAATCGGCGTTGACGTGATGCTGGAGATGTCGGGCAAATCGGATGCTATTCGCCTCGGTTTTAAGATCTTGAGGTTGGGAGGGCGGGTTTCATTGCTCGGTATTCCTTCTAAACCCGTGGAGTTCAACCTGGCTGACGATTTTATTTTCAAGGGTGTTACCGTGCAGGGGATCAATGGCCGCTTAATGTACAAGACCTGGTATCAGATGACTGCGCTATTGAAAGCCGGCAAATTAGATCTGGCGCCGGCGATAACCGACCGCATGTCCATGGCTGATTTCAGTAAAGGCATGGACCGGCTCAAAACCGGCGAGGCCAGCAAGATTTTGTTGTACCCCAATGGAATACCGAAAAATTAAAAATTTTAAGTTTGAAATTTTAAATCGCAAAAGCTCAGATAATCGGTGTTGATTAGCTTAACGCTGACCTGAAAAAAGGATTTAACATGGCCACTACTGCTTCTCGTCCGCAGCTTTCTTATCTTGGCGATCAACTCAATGAACTCAGAAAGAAAGGGACAGATTTCAAATTGCGCGTGCTCCAGGATGAGCAGGCCCCGGAATGCACATTTGATGGCAAGCGCGTCATCAATCTGGCCTCCAATAATTATCTGGGCCTGACGACGCATCCCAGGCTGCGTGAAGCGGCCCTGGCTGCGATTCATAAATTTGGCGTGGGGTCAGGCGCGGTCCGCACTGTCTCCGGCACCATGTCGATTCACATGGAACTGGAAGAGAAGATTGCCCGCTTCAAGAATGTTGAAGCCTGCGTGGTTTTTCAATCAGGCTTTACCGCCAATGCGGGTACGGTCTCCGCCATTTTGGGCAAGGACGACTTCATCATATCCGACGAGTTGAACCATGCCAGCATCATCGATGGCGCTCGCCTTTCCGGCGCCACAAAGAAGATCTTTCGGCATAAAGACATTGCTCACGCTGAAGAGTTGCTCAAAGAGGTGGCTGGCCAGCCGGGCCGCAAGCTGATCATCAGCGATGGCGTCTTCTCCATGGATGGCGACATAGGCCCATTGCCTGCCTTGTGTGACCTGGCGGAAAAATATGGCGCCATCATGATGGTGGATGATGCCCACTCCTCCGGCATTCTGGGTCGCAATGGACGCGGCACCATTGATCATTTCAATGTTCATGGCCGCGTCGATGTCCAGGTAGGGACCTTGTCCAAGGCTATTGGAGCCATGGGCGGTTATGTCTGCGGCTCGCGCGACCTGATTGAGTTCCTTTATAACCGTGGCCGTCCCTTCCTTTTTTCGACCTCTCATCCGCCTTCCGTCACCGCTACCTGCATTGCCGCTTTTGAAGTGCTGGAGCAGGAGCCGGAATTGATTGACAAGCTGTGGGACAACACCCGCTTTTTCAAGAAAGAGCTCGGCAATCTTGGCTTCAACATCGGCGGTGTCAACACCCCCGCAAGCGAAACTCCCATTACCCCTGTTATTGTCGGTGAAGGACGCTTGGCCATGGAGTTCAGCCGCGAGTTGTTCAAAGAGGGAGTGTTTACCCCAGGCATTGCCTTTCCGGTTGTGCCCGAGGGCAAGGCACGCCTGCGGACGATCATGACTGCTACTCACACCAAGGACCAGCTTACTCGGGCCCTGGAAATATTGAAAAGAGTGGGGAAGCGGATGGGAATTGTTTCGTAATTCAGGAAATTCCAAGCGACAAGCAGCACTGATCTTCAGCGCCGGATTTACACCGGCTTTTGATCAGCGTTGATCAGTCAAATCAGTGTAATCAGCGGTAAGGTTTTGACGTTTATCATTTTGTCCGGAACTTTATCTCTCCGCCGACAATGGTGGCCATTACTTTTGCTTGTAGCTGCCATCCGTCGAAAGGCGAGTTCTTGGATTTCGATAACGACTGGGCAGCTTGGTAGGTCCATTTTTTCGCAGGGTCAAAAATCGTGACATCAGCGTGTGATCCCGGGACCAGCGTCCCGCGTCCTTCAAGGCCAATGACCCGCGCTGGATTTGTCGTCAGCAGTTCAACGATCCGCCTGAGAGGAATCTTCTGCTTGTGATGCAGGATCGAAATGCACAGGCCCAGCGCTGTTTCCAGTCCGGTAATTCCGAATGGCGCAAGGTCAAATTCAGCATTTTTCTCGTTATGGGCGTGCGGTGCATGGTCGGTGGCGATGCAATCCACCGTGCCGTCCGCAATGCCGGCCAGCAGTGCTTCGCGGTCTTGCCGCGCACGCAGGGGCGGATTCATTTTGAAATTGCTGTCGTAGTCGTGCACATCTTCATCGATCAAGGCGAAATGGTGAGGGGTAACTTCACAGGTCACATGTACGCCATCCCGTTTCGCCTGCCGGACAGCTTCCAGTGCAGCCGTGGCTGAAAGATGAGCAACATGCAGGTGGGCCTTGGTCTCTGCAGCCAGTTCAATGTCTCTTTGCACGATGGAACTTTCGGCTTCTACCGGCCAGCCGCGCAGGCCGCGCCGGAAAGCTGCCGGCCCGGCATTCATGACCGCGCTCACTGTCATGCGAGTATCCTCGGCGTGCTGAATCACCGGCAGATTCAGTCTGGCAGCGGCCACCAGGGACTCGCGCATGATCTTGTCGTGCAGGATCGGTTTGCCATCGTCGCTTACTGCAACCGCGCCCGCCCTCTGGAGTCCTGCATAGTCGGTCAGCCGTTCTCCCAGGCTGCCCACAGTGGCGGCGGCAATGGGAAAGACATTCACCTGGGCATGGCGTTCCGGGTCCTGCATCCAGCGGGTAATAGCGGGAGCGTCATTGATGGGCGACGTGTTCGGCATCGGGCAAACGGAGGTAAAACCGCCCGCCGCCGCCGCCATGGTCCCGGTGGCAATCGTCTCTTTGTACGATTGCCCCGGCTCGCGCAGATGAACATGGATGTCAATGAATCCGGGAGTTACGATCAGCCCGCGCGCCTCGATAATTTCGGCTGTCTTGGCCTGAAGCTTGCCTGGAGGAGCGATTTCAGCCACCAGACCATCTCTCAGCAAAAGATCATACTCGCCATCGAGATTCTGGGATGGATCAAGGAGCCGGCCTCCACATATAAAAATTACATCTTGTTTGCGTGAACTCATGAAGATTTGGCCGCTGATGAACGCTGATAAACGCTGATCCCTTTCCTGTTGTTATCAAAAGCCAGGCGACGAACCTGGGCTTTTGGACCAAAGTTTAGCAGCAGGCCTATTTCAATTTCAGTCGAGCGCAGATAGTGAAGTAACTGTACTTCGTGCGCTGGATCCAAAATTCTACATGCCTTAAGTTCAACGAGCACCACTCCACCAATTACAAGATCAGCTTGGTAAGAACCGATCTTTTGACCTCGAAACCAGACTGGAACCAGAACTTGTCTTTGGAACTCAATTCCTCTCGACTTCAAGACCACCGTCATGGCTTCTTCATAAACACTTTCAAGAAAACCGAATCCAAGTTCCTTGTATACCTCGTAGAAGACACCGATGATCTTCTCAGTCAATTCAGAGTGTTTATATCTGCGCTCATCAGCGTTTATCTGCGGCAATTTCACTGCACCACCCCCGTACAAATACACAGCAAGGCCATTCTTACGTACACGCCGTTATGTACCTGCTCCTCAATGACAGATTGCGGCGAGTCCGCCACTTCGCTTTGGATTTCCATGCCGCGAATCATGGGACCGGGGTGCATCACCAGAGCGTCACTCTTGGCCAGCTTAAGCCGTTCGGTAGTGAGTTGGTAGTGAGCAATGTACTTTTCTATATCGATATCCAGTCCCACCAGCCGTTCTTTTTGAACACGCAGCATCATCACCACATCGGCCTTCCATAGCGCCTCTTCCAGGCGGCGGCTGATTCTGACGCGAGAAGCAAGAGTCACGGCCACTTCCGGAAGAAATTCCAGCGGGCCGCACAGGGTGATGTCCGCGCCGAACTTGGAAAGCAGATGAACATTCGACCGCGCCACCCGGCTGTGCTGGATGTCGCCCACCAGCACCACTTTCAGGCCTTTGATGCCCTTCTTGTGCTGGAGCATGGTATACGCATCCAGCAGTGCCTGCGATGGATGTTCGTGCATGCCGTCACCGGCATTGATGATTGGGACATGTAAATTTCTGGCCAGCACGTTGGGAGCGCCGGAGCAAGGATGCCGCAGCACAATACAGTCCGGCCCGAGGGCTTGAAGGGTCTTGCCGGTATCCACCAGCGTCTCGCCTTTTTCAATGCTGGAGGCAGTAGCATTGATCACAGAGGTATGGGTGCCGAGCAGTTTGGCCGCAAATTCGAACGAGACCCGGGTACGCGTAGAAGGCTCGTAAAACAGGAGCGCAATGCGTTTTCCCTGGAGCAGAGGGCGAGGGCGTCCAGAATGCAACTTTCTGGCCAGCTTGAGAATAGAAGCCATCTCGTCTTTACTGAGATTTTCCAGGTCAAGCAGCGAACGAGGGCGAGACATGCTACCTACGATACACGCTCCACGAGCATGACCTGTTCCTGCTGGTCAATTTCATTTAACCGGACCTCTACAATCTCGCGGTCGGTGGTCTGGACGACACGTCCAATAAAGGCGGCTTCAATCGGCAACTCCCGGTGGCCCCGGTCAATGAGCACGCAAAGCTGTACCCGCCTGGGCCGGCCATGATCAAAGATCGCATCCATGGCCGCGCGAGTAGTTCGGCCGGTGTAGAGAACATCGTCGACCAGAATCACATTCTGGTTATTGATCTCAACTCCCAGCGGGCTGGTCTTTTGAATCACCGGGCTTGCGCCAACGGTGGAGAGATCATCGCGGTAGAGGGTGATATCCAGCGTGCCGGTAGCGATGGGCTTTTTCTCAATCTTCTGGATAAGGCTGGACAACCGGGCTGCCAGTGGAACGCCACGCCGCTTGATTCCAACCAGCACCAAGTCGTCAATTCCATTGTTTTTCTCCACAATTTCGTGGGCAAGACGGACAAGCGTACGCTCGATCTCCGAGGCGGACATAATGCGTCCTTTTTCCTGGAGGTTAGGTAAACGGGGTGCGGAACTGGAATTCATGGCTCACGAAATAATATCTGATGCAGTGTAATTCAGCCAAACCATAAGAAAAACGGTGAGTGTAAATGAGCGAGAAATCAGAATGCTTAGTGGTGGCCCTTTTTGCTCGAAACACCCCCAGCCACTGCCCCCGCAGCCGTTGCGGAAAGCAGCAAGAGAACAAGGAAGATTAGCAGGCCAAGTACAAGAAAAAATACCAGGCTGTGGCCCTCTGTAAGCCAATGTGCCATCTCCAATGCGCGGGGATCGGGGTTTTGGGACATGGTTTGCAAGATCTTCTTGACCAACTCTTCCCGAATTTCCGCGGCGTTATGCCATACGAAAACCGACAGTGCGAAATCAAGCATTACTAATAAGAAAAGAAAGCCAAAGGTGAGCAGGCCCATGAAAGCGCCCAGGCGCGCGCCCAGACCTGCTGAGATATGGCTTGCGTGTTTACGTTGATAATGTAGAGTTCCCCAGATGACGGTACCGAGAAGCATCAGCCAGCCAAAGAATGGATTCATGAGGCAGGCCAGACTGGTAAGAAAAGCCAGCGGCAGGGCGGTGCGAAGAAACTTTCCCCACAGGAGCGATTTGGAACGACCGGTGTGGGCCGAAGACTCCGGTGATTGGGCCGAAGCTGCCTCGACAGGAGAGAGTGGCTGCTCGGCGACTCGATTGACTGCCTGGGGAAGGGTTGTCAGTTGCTCATTCGTGACCCGAATTTGTGGAGCACCACAAGAGGGACAGAATGCTGTCTGGTCTTCGACCGGCGAGCCGCAGCGATAACATTCGCGTTGCACTCTTTCACGTTAACACCTTGTTGATGAAATTTCACGGGTGCAATGGATGCAAAGACGTCATCTTTAGGAAGACCGATCTTGGCTTGGCGTAACTCCTGCGTAGCTTTGAATTCCATCTTAAAGAGCAAATTTTTTGTTCGGCCTCTCTGATATTCAATAAACCAACCGGTTCAATACTTTCAACAAGGCTTCTATATCACGCTGAGGCACCATCGCGTCTACCCCAGGAGGCAGGGCGTTCCCGACAATCACTCCGCGCATCACCAGGATGACGCAGATTCTTGGATTGATCATCTTGAGGGACTGGGCTACTGACCAGTTTTCGGTGACTATAAAGTGTTCCTGATCGAGCACAGCCGCCTCGACCTCGTTATTCACGGAGAGAGCCACTGCGTGATCAGGACTAAAGGCCGTCAGAAGCTGGTACCCAGCAACCCTCAGGGTTTTGGCCGTCTGGTCTCTGGGATGGTCGGCCAGCAGCAAGATGGTTCCCAGAGGTTTCATGCGCACTTTACTGGCCTGTTTCCGGGTCCGTCGAACTATGGCCATGATTGAGTACACGAGCAAGGGCCTCCAGCAGAAGGCGCGGATCGCCCATGCTTTCCAGGTGTTCGTCTGCAAGTTCCTGCACCGAACGAGAGTCGTTCACCCTGCCCACCATAATGATCGGAACAGCAGGTCTCAGAGTCTTGAAAGCTGTTCCTAGTTCGTGTCGTTCGTCTGGCCCGAGCGAGTCGCCCAGTATGATCGCGTCCACATTCGAAGTCTCAAAGAGCCGGACTGCTTCGCTCAAATCAATTGTCGAAAGCACTTTGTAGCCTGCCCTCTCCAGGATCAAATTTCTGGTGACCTGCACCGCCGAGTTTTTGCTGACCGAAAGTACAGTCCTATGCATAAGTGCCTGTGCACAGTCTTTGAATCATTTATATTCCAGAATTTATCTACTCAAGGCTTTTGTGAACGGTCCGATGTTTCCCTGCTTTTCACCTGGCTTCTACAGAGGTGCGACGGAGGAACTCGGAGACGAGCCCGTATTTCCCAGCCTGCCCGGAAGAACCTAAAATTCATTCCGGATTGCTCAGATCGGGAGCAATTTGTGCTCAACAACCGCTTCGATGCTATCCAACCGGTGTTTAGATGCTTTTAGACGGACGAGAAGATAATTTCCCAGCGCAAACCTCGGCGATGGTCTGGAGCAATTCCGCCGGAGACTCGGTAGTAGTGAAGATAGATCCTTCAATTTCAGGCGAATAGCGGCACATCTCCACGATCGGAATTTGAGGACGGTGCTCCCGGATCTTGAGGCCAATGGCTTTCTTGATCTTGGGCTCTATGTCATGTCCCACCATGGCTAAGTCAAACTTGTCCTTCCTGCACGCTTCTTCCACCTCTTTGAAGTTCAATGCAGGTATGACTTCATAGCTGTGGCGCTCCAGCAGCAGTTTTCGTGTTTGCAAGATCGCTTCAGTGGCTGAGATGCAGAGGATTCTATGGGACACGGCAAAGTATTGTAATCGGGAATCGGATAATTTGTAATCGGGTAATCAACTGTGCGCAACTCCGTGTCCTTCGCTCTTTCCTTCATGTCTCTTCGCGGTTAAAGGTTTTGGTTTTCCTCCTCTGCCGGAGCTTGCCCTCGAGCGTAGCGAAGGGTTCCTCCGTGTTTCAAAGGTGTGGTTTATCAGCGTGCATCAGTTTGATCAGCGTCATCAGTGGTAAGAAGTTGGTTTTTGAATTCCGCCGCCACGCTTGGCAACGCCGGGAATCGTTACCGGCAGATGGCCTTGAATCGGAATTTCCCCAAACAACGCTTTCACCGCAGCAGTTTCTGAGATCGAGACATTGGAATACGCGCAGACATAATTCTCTATCTCGAGAAAATCTGCGGCAATGTAAGGAGAGCCAAATGCGACCACAACCGTCTTGTCCCGTCCCACGTCGAGAATGGACTGCAACACTGTAGCGGGAGTCTGTGCCAGAGAGACACTGTTGACCGCAGCCGCGCCCTCCGTTTTGACTGCCTTTCCTGCAGTTGGAACCATATACACAGCAACAACCACCTTTTCCGCTGCATTGACCGCGCTCTGTATTTCCGGCGCCATGGCAGTTGCAAAACGAGGATCGATATAGATGATTCGAGCATCCGGAATGCGCGATCGGAGTTCACGCTCCCATTGGCGGCCATTCTCTGTTCGCACATCGTCGGTCAAAACAACGGACACCAGACTCCCCGAGTGCCCTGTGTTTCCACGCTTGGAGGCTGCAGAGGAATTCTTGCGGCTGCGTAATGGCAGCACATGGCCATTTTCGCGTACCAGGGTAATAGCGGAGCTGGCCACTTGCTCCGCCAGGGAAAGGCTCTCCGGGTTGGCAATGATTGAAGAAATGGTATTTACATCCACCAGCCGGGCTTTGTCGAGGCCTATGCTGGCCTTCGCCCGTAGGACCTTTAGCACTGATTCGTCGATCCGTGACTCGGAAATCTCTCCCGAGTGGACAGCTTTCAAAAGGCCGTTGTAAGCGCCATCGAGATCGGAAGGGAGCAGCACCATGTCATTGCCGGCCTTGACCGCGTCTACGGCTGCTTGCCCTGAGGCGGCAGACCCCTCCTGTGTGTAAAGACGGGTGAGTGCTCCCATCTCCATCGCGTCGGTTACCACCAGTCCATGGAACCCCAGTTCCTCTTTCAAGAGCCCGCTGACAATGGAAGGAGATGTGGTGGCCACTTTACTGCTGTCTGGCTCAAGCGCGGGTGCAGTGACATGCGCGACCATGATGGAGTCCACGCCCGCGGCAATGGCGGAACGAAATGGCAGGAGATCAATTTGTTCTATCTGCTCACGGGTGCGGTTCACGGTAGCCAGTCCCAGATGAGAATCCGTCCCGGTATCCCCGTGACCAGGAAAATGTTTGGCTGTGGTCAACATGCCTTCCTGGCGGGCGCCGCGTATGTAGGCGCTCTCCAGCGCCGCAACCTGGTCCGGGTCTTCACCGAAGGCGCGGGTATTGATGATAGGGTTGGCAGGATTGGAGTTGACGTCCGCCACCGGAAAAAAATTCCACTCCACACCAATCGCACGCGCTTCATGGGCCACGATCTTTCCAAACTGCTCGGCAAGTTCAGGATTGCCGGCCGCCCCAAAAGCCATGGCATGTGGAAATACGGTCACACCATTGAGCCGCATGGAGAGGCCCCGCTCAAAATCAGCCGCAACGATCAAGGGCAGTTTGGATTCGCGTTGAAGCTGATTTACCAGCATAGCGGCTTCATAGGGTTCAGTCTTGTATAGGAATGGGCCTTCAGCCGGTACGGTGAGCAGGATGGAGCCAATGTGGTATTTGACAATCTGGGCCCGTAATTTCGTGTATGTGGGATTTTGAAGATCAAGAAACTGCGCCAGCACCCGGACCATAAGCATCTGGCCGATTTTTTCTTCGAGGGAGAGTTTTTTCAATGTCTTTTGGGCCCAGCGTTGGCCATCGCGATCCAGCTTGATACGGCTGGGATGCTGGAAATTTTCGGCTGTAACAAGACTACAAAGTGCCGCCAGCAATGCACCCACAAACAACAGCTTTTTGAGCATGGACGAACAATATCAAAAATTTGGCACTTGAGTAACTTTGACAAGTGCGAATTACTGGGCAACTCAAAGAACGCAGGACACAATCTAATTCTCAGCTACTCTGTTTTGATAATATTCTCACATCAGGATAGGCGCCATTTTGCCAATCATGGCCTTACAGGGGTGTAAAATATGAGCAGATTACGTCTTGTGCTATTTCTGGGCTTGTCCCTGGTTTTTAGCGGACTTTCCTTTGCCAAAGACAACGACCATGATCGCGACGACCGGAGACATCATTTTCGGGACCGTGATCGTGACCATGACAGGGACCGAGACGATCGGCGTCATCGCAAGCATCACAAGCAGAAGAGACACCACAACGATCATGATCGCGATGACAGACGGTAGGAATCGGGTGATCGGTACAACGTGATCGGTTCGGGTTTTTGGTGAACCCAAGGCAGCTTTGAAGCTGCTCGATGATGGTTGAGTCCTGATCTTTGATTCGGGCTGATCTACTGATCGCCCGATCCCGATTCCAATGGTTCGTAATAACGCTCTCCGGCACAGGCGCGGCACAGGATGGTTTCGCCGCGCCTTACCTCTCTGCGGAAATTGATTCCTTCGCCGCACTGTGCGCAGACAATGCGTTCGCCTTTGTATCCAGGTAACTCCTCCGGAGGCAGGGTGATGCTGACCCACTGGGTTTGAAACAATTGTTCGTCCGCCATCTCCCGGTAGGCCAGCATCTGTTGCTGATTCTTGTTTTCGAGCTCAGGGTGCATGCTCTTGGCCAGGGCTTTCGAGGATTCCCGGGCAGCCACCCGGACCGCTTTGCCAGTCTCCAGATCTACAAAGGTGGCCGCCATCTTGCCCCAGTCGCGCAATTTCAAGGCCCGTTTTCCAATCCGGCAGCCGGTCACCACCATGATTGCATCGGTAGCGCAACGGTCAATCTCCACAAATGTCACCAGGCGTTTACGGTCTTTGCCCTGAGGATCGTCAATTCCCAGTTTCTTCAGGCCCAGCAACGCAAGGCGGACCCCCAGCACCTGCCCGGCACAGAGGTGTCCATGGGCGACTGTGGCGTCTTCGAGATATTCATTGAAGCTCTTCAATGTCTTCCACACAACCGAGGGTGGCTGCGTTCCCGTCTAAATTTGGTCTACGTGCAAGCCTAAACTGCCGGCCAATGCAATGCAAACTGTTACCAAAGTACGAATGGAGAGTATTCCAGATTACCAGAGTAGCTCGATGCAACCCTCTATGAAACTCCCCCTTCTCATCTGCGATGGGCCCAATTTCGGAACGAACCATGGAAGAGTATGCCCGGCTCAAGCAGCGGGCGCCAAAGATCCTCGTCGTAGATGACAAACTCGATACACTCTTGCTCCTGCGGGAGCTGCTTTCTTCACGCGGCTATGAGGTGATCACCAGCAACGAGGCGGATGAAGCCATGGAACTTGTTCATTCAGAGCGCCCCGATCTGGTACTGCTGGACGTAGTTATGCCGGCCAAGTCAGGATACGATGTCTGCCGTGAAATCAAAGAGGACCCGCTTACTCGTCTGATTCCTGTAGTCATGATTACCGGCCTGAGTGACCGCGACGACCGTGTCCGTGGGATTGAGGCCGGGGCCGACGATTTTTTGAGCAAGCCGCTCTATCCGGAAGAACTCTTTGCCCGGGTCAAGTCGCTCCTGAAGCTAAAGGAGTTCACCGACGAACTTGAGAATGCGGAAGCAGTCGTGGTGGCCCTCGCCCTGGGTATTGAATCGCGTGATCCATATACAGGAAACCATTGTGAGCGGCTGGCCCGCTATGCCGCCAGCCTGGGCCACCATCTTGGTCTCGACGGCGACAGCATTGTTGCTTTAAAACGAGGCGGCTATCTGCATGATCTTGGAAAAGTCTCAATCCCAGATGACATCCTCAAGAAAGGAACACGGCTTACTCCGGAAGAATGGAAGATCATGAAGCAGCATCCGGCGATTGGAGAGTCGATTTGCAGTCCACTCAAGTCGTTTCGTAACGTGCTGCCAATCATCCGCCATCATCACGAGCACTGGAACGGCAGCGGATATCCTGATGGTCTGGCCGGAGCCGACATTCCCATGCTGGCGCGCGTCCTGCAGGTAGTGGACGTATATGATGCTCTCCGCACAGCCCGTCCTTACAAACCGGCCCTCTTTCATGAGGAGACTGAGCGGACCATGCGGCAGGAAGCGGAAGCCGGCCTTTGGGACCATGAACTTGTGGCTGAGTTTTTTGACATGTTGAGGAAACAGGAGCAGGTTGCATGAGTGTGGTAATTCGGCACTCCCCTTGGTATAGTTCCAATCTCACTCTGGTACAACCTACATACAGCATAATTATCCCCGCCTATAACGAGAGCGGGCGCATTGGCAACACGCTGGAGCGTGTCGTCGAGCACTTGCGGCAGCAGAAGTGGAGCGCAGAGGTCCTGGTCGTTGATGACGGCTCTCGCGATGCCACCCCTGAGATTATCAGCCGTTTTGCCGCCGAAAACCCGGAGGTGCAGCTCATCCGCAATCCCGGCAACCGGGGCAAGGGGTTTACCGTCCGCAACGGAGTATTAAGCGCCCGAGGTAGTTTCCTGCTGTTTACCGATGCTGATCTTTCTTCGCCCATTGTAGAGGCGCGCAAACTTTTTGCCGCCCTGGAGGATGGGGCAGATGTTGCTATCGGTTCCCGCTGGCTTGATCCCTCCTTACAGTTCCAGCGCCAGCCCTTACTGCGGCGAATTTATTCACGCGCCTTCAATCTTTTCCTGAAAATTGTGATGGGTTTGAATTTTCATGACACGCAGTGTGGCTTCAAGGCCTTCAAGCGGGAGGCTGCACAAGCCATTTTTCCTTTGCAGCAGGTCCATCGCTGGGCATTCGATGTGGAGCTTCTTTTCCTCGCGCGCAAGATGGGCATGAAAATTGTCGAAATTCCAGTCCGGTGGGGCCATGACGATCGCTCGAAGATGCACCCTATCCGGGATGGAATTCGCATGGGAACCGAGGTGCTGAAAGTACGTTGGTGGTCGTGGGCCGGCAAATACCGCTTGCCGGCATCGAGCAGCCCGGACAAGAAATAAAGTCTCGTCGCCGGGGCAACTACGATTTAAGCAGAAATGAAGAGGCCAAAAGCCTCCCACTGATGGCGATTTATTTTTACGAGGCTGCGGCGGTCATGATTTTTTTAGATTTGGGAACAATAATTACGCCCTGTTTAGCCTCATAGGTCAGCGTCATTTCCGCGGAGCAAGGCCCGCAAAGCCAGAAATGTTCTACACGACCGACTGGTCTGGGTTTAGCCATAACTGGACCTTCCGGGCGGATTTGCGGTTCGGATGTGTGCTCCATCATGAAAATCTTGCCTTCCCGCAAATAAATCAACGGAGTCGAACAGGTTGGATTGGCGCATTTGGCAAGCATGAAACCTCCTGATTAGCTCAAGCGTCGTCCGAGGTCTGTCCTTAACGGCGACTCTGGTTTCTGGAATATAGATGCAAACTTCGAAATTTGGTTGTGGCAGACCATGTTCAAAATCGATGGCCTGGGTGGCTTCCCACTCGGAAACTTGGCAGGGACTTGCCACAATTTTACCAGAATCCTGAGTCCGAGAGGCGGAGTTGTCCACGACGATCTGCGGGCCAAGGTTTTCAATCATCCAATTGCCAACTTACCTAATTAACCAAATCCTTTTTCACCACTTCATCCGCTCTCGCAGGGAGGTGATATGGGCGACATGATGGCGGCTGTGCCATCCGTACATCGCCAGGGTGCGATCCAGGGTCTGTACACCGAGTTCAGGGTGGTTGAATTTTCGCTGAAAGTCTTCCGCTCTCAGGGTTCCCAGGAGGTTCACCCAGCGAATATGGATCGCCTCCAGCAGGGTGAGAGAGACTTCAATGGACGTTAGTTCTGTGTCCTTCAGCTTGGCCCAGGCGCCCTCATCATAAGGTTTAATGGTCGGGACATTTTCTGTAAGCGCCAGCTTGAAACGAACATAGGCATTCAGATGGCTGTCAGGCACGTGATGCACAACCTGCTTTACCGTCCAGCCGCCTTCCCGGTAGGGGGTATTGAGTTGTTCCGGCGTGAGTCCGCTCACCGCCTGCCGCATCTGGGCAGGCAGGGAGGCAATTTCTTGGATATGTTTGGCCCGAGTTTCGGGAGTGGGATTGTCGTCCGGCGTGAAACGCCCAATTGGATAACGTGAATCGCCCATGTAGAACCCTTCCTTCCTGGACTACGACAAGGCCTTTTGGATGGTTCCTCCAGAACCGAAGTCGCAAAAAGTCTTATTTACCAACAAGTTACCGCCTATAAAATGTCTTGACGATATGGTCTTCTCCATTTAACGTATAGCATCCAATTAAAGATCAGCGGCCCTAGGAAATGGATTAAGGGAGACCGCACCGAGGATTGGGAACATTTTTTCGCAACCAAGGAACTGCCTCTTGCGTCTAATATCCGCGCGAGGGTCTCTGGTAAATCCCACAGTCTGGCTAAACTGCTCGAAATCAGCCATTTGAGCTTTGCGGCTATATTCCCTTGTTGCACCCGGATTTCCCCTGTTACATCGGGAGCTTAAAAAAGGATTTTAAATCATAATCTAAAGGAGAGAGAGGAGACGATTATGCGTTCTGATCTTATTTATGATGCACTTAAACCTGTGAGCAACCGCTATCTTTTGTGTCAACTTGTCTCCAAGGCGACACGCAAGTTTCACAAGCCCACCACCCGTATTCAGGAGACCATGAATGACATCCTGCTGCGTGTAGGCGGAGCCGACGAACCGGAGGCCGTAATATCAATTCCCACAGAAAAGGTTGCGGAACCACGGCGTCGCGCTGCATAATAGGCTTTCCTGAAATCCCGCTGGGCCAATTCGCCTGGCGGGTTCTCGGGTTTTCCGAGATAGAGTTTTTCTCGCCCCTATCAATTGGCGTTAATCCCCCCTTATCAATCAAATCAATCCCGTAGGTGAATATGACGATTGCGGAACTAAAAGAAAAGAACATCACCGAGCTTACCAAGATAGCTCGTACCCTGGAGCTTCCCGGCGCCAGCGGCCTTCGCAAGCAGGACCTCATCTTCAAAATCCTGCAAGCTCAGAGCGAAAAAGAAGGGCACATCTTTGCTGAAGGAGTGCTGGAAATCCTGCCCGATGGCTACGGCTTCCTACGCTCCCCGGACTACAACTACTTGCCGGGTCCGGACGATATTTACGTGTCTCCTTCACAGATCCGCAAATTCGATCTCAAAACCGGCGACACCATCAGCGGCCAGGTGCGTCCGCCGCATGAGGGCGAGAAGTATTTTGCCTTGGTCAAGATTGAGGCCGTCAACTTCGAATCTCCGGAAGAGGCGCGCAACAAAATCCTGTTTGACAACCTCACCCCACTTTATCCGCAGGAGCGTCTCAAACTGGAGACCGTCCGCGAAAATGTGAGCGCCCGGGTCATGGATCTGCTGACCCCCGTGGGCAAAGGGCAGCGCGGCTTGATCGTGGCTCCTCCGCGCACCGGTAAGACCATGTTGTTGCAGAACATTGCCAACTCCATTACCACCAACCACCCGGAAGTAGTGCTGATCGTGCTGTTGATCGATGAACGTCCTGAAGAGGTCACAGATATGCAGCGCTCGGTAAAAGGCGAGGTCATCTCCTCCACCTTCGATGAGCCGGCTGCCCGCCACGTGCAAGTGGCGGAGATGGTCATCGAGAAGGCCAAGCGCCTGGTCGAGCACAAGCGCGATGTGGTGATCCTGCTGGATTCCATTACCCGCTTGGCCCGCGCCTATAACACGATTGTGCCGCCCTCCGGCAAAGTACTCTCCGGCGGCGTGGATTCCAATGCGCTGCAAAGACCCAAACGCTTCTTCGGTGCGGCCCGCAACATAGAAGAAGGCGGATCGCTGACGATCATCGCCACTGCCCTGGTTGAGACTGGATCGCGCATGGATGATGTGATCTTTGAAGAATTCAAGGGCACCGGCAACATGGAAATCATTCTGGACCGCAAGCTGGTGGATAAACGCGTCTTTCCGGCCATCGATATTCAGCGCTCAGGAACGCGAAAAGAAGAGATTCTCATTCCCAAAGAAGATCTGCAACGCATCTGGGTGCTGCGCAAGGTGCTGAATCCGCTGTCCCCGGTGGAGGCCATGGAACTGCTGATCGATAAGCTCAGCAAGGTCCGCTCGAATGGAGAGTTCCTCTCGAATATGAGTTCGTTGTAGGAAACACTCAGCCAAACCAAATGCGCAAATTTACCGCGGATTTGCGCAGATACACGGCGGCGATCACTCTATCCTCAAGGAGAAGTCCCACTTAACCAGGATCCATTCGCTCGCTTCACTGCTTTAGGCAAGCCCTTGGTTCTTTCCCGTACTTGCGAGGCGACACAGTATCTTACACACATGAAACGTGGCGGTTGCTTGAACATCGGCTGGCGTAATATCGACAAACAAGAAATCGTCTTTGACCTGCTCTAAGAGACGGGTCAATTGTTCCTCAGGAGTTGCGGAGATACTCTCCAAAGACACGTCTCCTGCGCTGCAGGTTTCTATGGATATTGTCGTTTCACCAAACATGCCATGTTGGCAAGGTATGGCATTGAACTCCCATCCCGCCTGCTGGATCTGCTCGCGAGCGATTAACTCACTTAATGCAGAATCGAGTGCTGCTGAAAAGGAGATACCAGCGGCAATGCTGAAATGTTCAATTGCAATAGCGTTGCCAGATTTGGTTGTAGCGAAGACAATTTGTACGTTCTGGAGGGACCCTACAAGGATAACGGGAGACAGGTTAAGGCGGCGCAACGTTGAGAAATAGTATGCCGTATCCTTGGTAATGCGACCCTCGACTGGCGCCCATCGCATGAGCCGTATTTTCCCCTGGATCAAATCCGAAATTGCGGTCTCGGCAAATAACGACAGAATCCCATTCAGGGCCGCTGAATCACGAGTGAGACCAACGCCAACCCCCATAAAACTGCTTTGAAAAGTCCTATCCTTATCATCAAAAGGGTAAACGGCGGCCGCCGGAACCAACACTTCACGGTGAGAAGTCATTGAACGAGCATTGACCCAGTGTTTGGTTTCACGATCTCCAGGAATATTGCCAATCCAGCCCCGGATTTCATTGAGTGGAATGAACGGCCTCGTCAAGCTGTCCGTTTCGTCAAAGCGAACCGCTTGAACGGGAACGCGGGGATCCCGGCCCGTAAACAAGGTATAAAGCCGGACTGCTTCAGAGATTGCTTTATAACGAGCACGGTTTGTGGTTTCCTGGCTCCAGCCGTACACACGGGAAATTGTTTTTCCTTTTTCCCAGTCTGTGGTGATGTGCAAGCGTACGGAACTCAGTCGAAGCGGTAACTGGTCAACCGCTTCATCATCGAAACCCTGAAACACCCCGAACTGGTCATTCATGAGCTCTTCCCAGATCGACAATATACCGGCTTCAGAAAGAGGCTTGCCATTCTTGTAGCCAACGTGATGATTCTTGCTGCTGTCCGAGCTTCCGGCACAAACGGTACAGCCCGGATGCGGTAGGATCTTAAATATGCTCGTTTCCAATGTCATGATGTCTTGGATAAGAAGCTTGCCTGGTGTTTCAGGCTCCGGCTGGCCAGCGCAAAGTTTGAATGCCTCAAACGCAACGTTGTTTCCCAGCATGTTGGCTAGCGGCTCCGAAAGAGTTGTCCCAATTGGAGAGAATTGCCGGCAAGTCGCAATTTCCTGCCACAATTCTGCAGCCTGTCCGGGCGGCGCATTATTGGCCCATCGCAAGATTGCGCAAAGCCAACATCCCGGCCGGCCCGGTGTAACGCACGGACCAACAACCGTTTTGCCGGGCAGAGCAAATCCGGCCAAAAGGCGGCAGTTTGATGTGTTGGCTGCGGTGTTCCAATGGGCTATTCTGTGGTATTCATTACCGTCAGCCACAAAGACAATCAAATCAAAATCATTCAAGGACTGGAGGTTCTCCGTATCGTATTTCTTGACGGTACTGATAACGCCTTCTTCTTCCAGTTCACGGCACTGCAATTCAAAGATATCCAGATTGTCCGAAGCTGAAATATCCACTGACAGCTCACGCAAGCCATTGCGCAGAAGAGCAGAGCCGGCGCTGAGAAATGGGAGTCCGTGCCCCAGCAAAAGAATGTGGCTCTCCCTGAAAAGCAGGAACCGCTCCCGAGGGCGGTCTCCGCAATGCTCGAGAAATTCAAGGTGCGACTGAAATCGATGTGCGACATTTTCTTCAATCTTGACTTCTTCAGCGCTGACATTATGCGCAACGCCCCTTTCGAGCAATGTGAGAAGCAACTTTGTGACTAGTTCTTTCTCCCGTTTATCGAGCGTTTCAAGAACAGCGAGACATTTTCCGCTGCCATCCATGTAAGGAATCAATTGAAGAAATGTGTCATAGACGGTTTTGCCTTTAAGCGTAAATGTGTGCGACTTAGTCTTGAAGTAAATTCCATTGTCCGTCCGCAAGAATACGGCATCGCGCCGCAGCTTGATCCTATTGAGACTTGGATGCTCCATACCCAGTTCCACCGTATCAGACATCGTTGCTCCTCTCCGGCGCTGCATTGATCTCATTCAGTGCGTGACTCAGCAAATGCGACAAATAAACTTCCTCCTGCATCGTGACTCCCAGACGATTATTGGTCATATGCATATACCTGGTGGCAAGATGCAGAATCGCGTCATCTTCTGAGGCCGCGGGCAGGTTGAAAGAAAGCATCCCTGATCGATAAAGCTCTCTGGCGCTGAACGATAGCCATTTCGCATGTGCCGCCCAATCTCTCAGTAGTGTGCCGTCCTCAGAACTAAGACAGGACTGAAGATTCAAAGCACGGGCTACGTACTTTTTCAATTTGTCCGCCTGCCGAGCATACCCTTGCTCAAACAGTTTCTGCTGCTCGGAAGTCAGATCTGAGTTGCTCCATACCCGCTTGTGCCATTTGAAGAAGTTGGCTGCTCCGGCAGTACAACCGAAAAATGCACCTGCGAAATGGAGCATTAGTTGCAGTGCCTGTCCCAATATGATCGTTTTCACATTACTGTTGTCCTGTCGAAGAATATCGAGAACGATCGAACTGGAGGTCCAAAAATGCTGCTCCGCAAGTTCGAGCCCGGGGCGTCCGCCGTAGTAGTGATACTCCGGCTCATAATCGATGTATTGGATTGAATTGTTCGGGAAAATTGGAATCTCTCCATTGGCTCCGTACTTTTCTTCATAGGCTTTCTTCCCAAATTCGGCTTCAAACATCGCGCGCATATACGGAGAAACAGTTTCGGTTGTGACGTCAACCAAAGAGGGTTTTTGTTCCAAAAACGATTCGACTGCGGGCTCACAAATGCCCTTGATTTCCGATTCCGATACGTCGGTCGAGGGCAAAAGGCGAAGTCGAAGATGAGGGCCGCCCATCCAATATCGAATAAAGAAGTAGCGCGAAATGAGACCGGCAGAGCGGAGATGAATGACCAGGGGAGCGATGCACTCTATCAGTAAGGGACGAAGATCTCCAGTGTGGTAGAAGATATGGATACTGACATGCTTGCCCTCTATTGGCATAAGGATTGATCCTGGGTGATCTCAAAAACGAATTCGGCCACATGTGGGGCCCCGTTGCATCGCATCCATAATTGTTCTCTGGAAGGCAATGCTTCCGTAAAAACCACATTGCCACTGAAGTCATCAACCACTTTCTCCAGCAGCAGCACGCAAAGCATATTGTCGAAATCAATGTACAGCGGTTTGTTGGCGAGTACGCCCTGGGAATGATCACCCTTATCGCGTGTCACACCCCGTGAAGGACTGCCGGGCAAAAGCGTAATATACATTTGCGACGGCAGGCCGATACTTTGCCGCCACTCCGCCATTCTCACCAGATAGTCAAAATCCGGCTCTGCCTTTTCGCGTCTCGGTACCTGATCTCTGGAAACGATCCATTTCGCCCGTTCGATGACAATACTCCGATACCTGACCCGAGGCTGAAACAGAGGAGTATTCAGTTGCGGTGGCAGTGCCGGAACTGGCCAGAACTTGGGCCGAATGAAGCTCACACATGAGAAGTGCAGGAGTACTTGGTGCAGTTCAGGTAGCATTTGGGGCAGTAGCGAGCCTAGATACAATGGAACAATCTCTTTCTTGAGACGCTTACAAAATAACGCCAGTGAATTTGTTTGTGGGTCGTGTTTAATAACAAGGTCTGAGAGTGTAATCTGCTCTTCAGAGCCCGGTGTCGGTCTTTCCCCAACAAGTATGATTTCTGCAGGGGTCAGCAAAGGATGCAGATTGGCGTTATTCCGCTGGCCGCCTTGAATTTCCGCAAAGAGGGTTCCAGGCGGTTGCAGCCCATTCAACGTCGATCGTAGGGCATCGGCGAGAGATCCAGTGCTGCCCTCGGCAAACATATGGGTAAACCGCGAAAACATGCTGGCGAGGCCGCTATAGACCTGGTTCAAGACAAGGACCCGTTCACCCTCGATCTCAGCAGCCTGACAATAGAATGAATGTGATCCTAACCCTTCAAACGAAGGCAGTTCCGAAGGTATGGCAAGGTCATAGCAGTTAACGCTATTCGACGAGGCGGAACGCAAATCTCGGAGGACCCTTTCGATGCGGGCAATCTCAGGAAGCTTGAACGGATTGGGAATAGATGGGGGCGCGCCCGCTGTTTGGCTGAGGGCGGAGTCCTCGATGGTCTTACAGAATGGCTTATACCAAACTTCCGTAAAGGTATCCGCAAAAGACACCAAGTCCGTGCAGATCCCACCTTGACCATAGTGTTTCTTGAACAAGGCTTTCATCACGAATTTCGAAACAAGAAGGGAGTCAAAAATCGGGAGCAGTCTTTGTACGCCGGCCAAATCCTCCAAATGCCTCTGCCATCGTTTTTGATTGATGCGAAGAGGGGCCGTCTTAAGTGTTGAATCTTCGTACAGCAGGGGCTGCGGAATCGGATCCTGGCTACCCAGCGAAGCGAGCGCATTTTCGGTGTCTTCTTTCGTATCGCGCAGGATCATACGGCGTTCGGAGAGATCGGCAGCGGCGTATCTTTGGGCCCGAATTCCAATCTTCTGCAAACTTTTCCCGGCCGCTTGCATGGCGGGAACTTCCGATTTGACAAGCGAATCTGAATAGCTTTGCCACAAGCCCGGATCAAACCATGAATATTGCAGACCGTCCACGACCAGAAAATCAACGTTCAGAAGAAGTGAGATGAATTCTCCTACATCCGGTTCAGTCATGTGAGCGGTCCCTACCAATTCTTGCTGAATACTATGAACACTCAAATGCGGAGATGATTCAAATAGCTTCAAGACAACCTGGAGAGAGAGGGTCTTGGGAAGTGCGAACATGTATTCGGAAACGAAACTGTGCATCACTCCCATCTGGATTACGGGCCTGACTGTCCGTCGCCTGTACTTGATCTTGTCGTGTTCTTCCATCCAGCCATCTTTGATCCCCACTCGTAAAGACGGCGCTTGAATTCCGAGCCGAATTATGGCGGTGGAGATTCGATCCAAGATGCCGAAATTTGGCCGAACAAAACTCTGGAACTCGGCGTGATGCAGTTCCAGCATGCCCGTATCCTCAGCATCTTCGGTCAAGCGGGCGAAGCAGACTGGGGTCAGTGTACCGAAGGGACTGGTTTTATAGCACGTCCGCAGAAGATAGGACAGCAGCGTGCGTTCGGTTCGGCGGAGCTTTCGGTCAAGCTGATGAGGGCTTGAAGCGCTATAGGCTTCAAGTGAGCGCTCAAATACGGGGCTGGACAGAAGCAATCCCTTTCGAAATTCAGGAATGGCGGCTATGGTTCTGAGTTGCTTTCTCTTTTCCTCGAGTTCCGTCTGCAGGGTTTGCTCGCCGGCCTTTTTAGACTGGTTGAAGTCATCCAGCACTTGAACCCACTGACGTAAGGCACGGCAGAAGTCATCATTCTGCAGCGTCAAGACTGATGAATGCGCCTGCATATCAATGGCGCGGCAATTAAAAATGTCGCGTTTCAGCCCCAGCAGAGCATGTTTTTCTGAAATACTGTTTCCTTTATTTATTGCGTGATAAAGAACATCAACTAACTGTTCTTTTTTGTCCATGAGTTGCTTTTTGAGTCGGATGCAAGCAGAGATGGCCGCCGAAACTCTGCTGCTTCTAAGTTGGTCCAGTCGCTCAGTCGAGAGACCGCCGATCCTCAAGAGAACGCTCTGGCCGGCGCGAGCATTGCAGTTGTGGAGTTCCGGAAGAGGATTGCTCCATGTGGTCAATCCCATCGGGGCACATCCGGTAAGAAGCGGTGGTCAAATATCTGCAGATCTCGCTCGCCACGTCCCAGTAGTACGGCGAGGAATATGTCTTCTTTGGCATCAAGACCGAGGATCTCCTTTAGCATCTGCTCGCGCACCCCTAGAACGGCGCCACATCGGATATTTCCGGCTGTTGCCGCGACATATGCCAATTGTGCTATGACTCCTATCTGGTGGTTGAGAAGCCGGTAGCCTCGATTTCCGAACAATTCCAACATAAGGCGAAGATTGCCGGTTATTAACAGTAAACACGATGCCTGCTCAAGGTTGTAATTATCCATGCCGTAAGCAGATTGCCAATTAACAAAAGTTGAGGTAACTGCCGTGCTCTTTAAGCTCGCGTCGGCAGCGTTCCACCGATATACACCCTGAGAAATGCCTGCCACATGATTCGCGACAACCAGCAATTGCACGGCATTCTCCGGAACTAATTCACGCATGTTGAGACTGATCGTGCTTGTGGTACTGGAGATATATTGCAGCACCGAAATCAGCCACTCTAAAGGCAGGAGTGGCAATGCCCTCATACTGCCCCAGGCGGAATGTCGAGCCATTAGAATCGAAGGCAAAGTCCCGCGAATTTGGGAAGAAAGGTCAGCGACTTGGCGCGCGCGCTGGTCACGCTCGTGGCCATATTCGAGGGTAGGTTTGCAGGGCCTGAATTGGGGACGGAGCCATTCGCCGTCTTCGGTTTCAACTAGCGAAGCCATGTGAACTGTCCGCAGCCCTTCCGGAATGGCGACATGTGCAGATCGTTGCCAAGTCACTTGCCAGGGGGACTGGATGTGAAGATAGTCACACTGACCTATGGGTCGTTGGGAACGATAGCTTTGCTTCTTCGGGCCGATCCCCACGACAGCAAAAATGCTCTCGCCAACCGTATCCAATCCGACAAGGCCATTTAGCTTGCGATCATCAAAGCATAAGAAGACCTCGTGCAGAATTCCTAGTGCATTACACACGATCGTCGATGTGGCGAGCGCAGCTCCAACATCCTGAGTGCAAACGTGAAACCCGAAATTGCGATACTTGAAGCAGTTCTTCCAGAAATCGATGGACAAGAGCACATACATTGAGAATTGCTCTGTACCAGGGACTTCCAGGAGAGCTTCGCTCATTTGTTCCTGTTGATCGCCCCATTGCAGCGGTACTAGCGAGTGATGGGCTCCGCTATAGTGGTAGATACCGGCAGGCAGGTACGCTTCTGAACAAACAGCCAAATAGAATTCAACCGGATAAAGGCCTCCACCCGAACCGGTCGCGCGCCCGAAGGATTGGTGCGTATGTTGAACAGATTGCATAAAGTCCTGGTTCCAGTTAATGCTTGCTTTACGGCGCAAGGGTGCTCCCAAAAGGTAAAGCAGAGCCGATAACGGAAGATGCGTTAGCGGGTCCGGTTCCGGTGAGCAACGATTTGCAAATAAGCGGTTGATTTCGCAGGAACCACGCAGGGGAATCCGGTAGGCATCACGGTAGAGCTTGAAACGAAACGGCTGATCCGCCCAATTTACTCCATGCTCCTCTGCAATCTCGGTTGCAGGGGCCCAGCGGCCAAATACCTGCTCCTGCACATACCGAAGAGCGATTTCATGATGTCGATTCCTAGTCATCCGTTTCCAGGCAAATCCGTCTCGGTTAGGCAAACGCGTGGGGCATTGCATTGATAGCAGTTTTATCGAACGCAGGGAACCCGGCCCGAACTGGCGCTGACATCAAGCGAGGCAATGAGAGAGCTCTGCGGCGATTGTAACCAAAATCAATTGGAAGCAGTCCCGGCACAATAACGCAAACAGTCTTGATTCCCAGGCCGTCCTGTTCAGGCGAGGTCTGATCGACCACAATCATTTCGTTCAATCCGCAAGATCTTAACTCAGTTATGCATCTCGCAAGATCCAGTGCGATATCACCGCTAGGTAGAAATCTGCGATGTTCTTCATATGACTCGGCAAAAGATCGCATGATAGGACAACTGTAGAAAAAGGACATTCTGTCGGCCATTTCCGGAAGGCCGTACAGGAGAGCATGGTCAACCAAATCCGTCACCAGAGTGTAGTCTTCAGCCATTTCCCGGATACGTTTTTCTTCTGCGACCACCCTGTTCTGAAAATGCATCATGAAACTACCGGCTTCGTGTAGTGCACTCCGAATTGCTTCGGAAGCATCAATGTTTGCTCCAGCGCCGATCAAGAGAGATCCTAATTCCCGGTCTCGGCGTCGTATCACACTGACTACCGAGGGAATGTTCATGTCCAGGCGGGAATCCAGCAGGCAGATCTCCCAATTCATGCGTTCCATTCGGTCAAGGAGAAAGAGCGTCTTTGAATCGGGACAACTCCAGGGATCAATCCGGGGAAGGCATAGCCGCGCATACCACGAGATAACGAAGCTGTCTCTCTCGATCAATTCCAACAGCCCTCGCAAGATAGCCTCTTCAATACAAGAGCCGGCCGCGCAACCGCTCGAAGTATGATCCATGAACCTCTGGTCAACCCCGGCGCCATCGGCGTAGTACCCAAGTTGCTTAGGAACCAGCACAGGCTGGCTGGAAATCAGAGAGTATCCCCACACCCACGACATCTTTAGGTCTGGATGGTATGGTGTTAGTCGCGGATTATCTTGATAGTAAACAGATTCTAGTAGCCCGCATGTAGATGGATCAAGTGCCATATCTTGCAAGTTGCTAAAGCTATTGAAGACAACAGGCGTCTTTCTGCGACAACGCCCACCTGATTGCCTTTCCAGTCCTTCTAATATTCCGATCAATAGACTGTCCTTGTAAGATGCCGCATGGCCGCTCCAATGAATAGTTTCTGACAGGGAACCGGCATCGAAGCACTTGCCAGATACGGTCGCGGTTATGGATTGATCCATTTCACGCACACTCGCTCCGCCCAATACCCCGCAGATAGGATTTATGAAGGCGTTAGTATTTATGTTGTATTCATGAATGGATTTGAGCCGGGTCTTGCCCCGCCGTGGTTTCAGATTGGCGCGCAATTGCAATTCGGCCCCATTTGCAGAATCCGGCTGCGGGGATTTGCATAGCGGGCATAGAGAGTCTGCGATTAGCTGGTCTACTTCAACTTCATGAGTCAGAAAATCGAACCGATAGACACTCCGGGTGGAGTTTTGAGTGCGATCACGGTGGCGAAAGAGCTCCCTGATCAAGTTCCATATTTGTCCGGCCGCAAAAGAAGTGAGGTAAGGGAAATGGAACTGGAGTTGTTGGCCTTCTGCCGATGCTTTCTGCTCAGCAACTGGCTGCAGCGCCTTCCACCGCGAATCGAAACAGCCCGGGCAAGGACCGTGATCTGAATCTAGGACCGAGAGCAACAGGGATCGATGTCCCAGCCGAACTGCAAGAACTTGATCGCAGCAAGCTGCCTTTTGTCTTTCATGGGCAGGAATTGCATTGGGGAATGAGTTTGCGAATTGAACCTTGAAATCGAGACTGACATTGACTTTCTCGCCGGATGTGTTCCGCAAGCCATACGTCGCCAGATTGTGTTGCAGCGTTCCTGCCAGGATGTTGGTAGAAGCAGGCGAGCAATATGCCGGCGGCACTTTTCGACTTGCATCTCTTGGGGCTACGTTGCTCAAGCCGGTAGACAAGCAGTCGGGTGGTAGAGTTCCTGGGCTAGGGTTTACGTTGTTAGTCATAAATCTTAGCTGAAGAGTGCGCCGAGACCCACCGTGGTTTGTCGGCTCCGGCGCTCTGGTTGTAAAGAGGTAAGGGTTGGCCTGATTGTCTGCATGACATCACAGGTTCTCAGTCCAGCTCATTTTAAGGAGTGCAGTTGGTCGATCTGCACGCGTAGCTGGAAGAACAATATCCCTGGGGGACATTGTCGAAAGCCGGTGCTTCTTCCACTTCAAATGTTTCAATCGCGATCTTACTTGTGGTGCTACCGGTTGGATTCATAAATGTTTCCTTTCTTAACGCTATTACGATGTACTGTATCAGCGCCATCTACCCGTGCGGTGCGCCATCTACCCCTGTGGTGTGCCATCCGCCCCTGGGCGTGGGGTGGTTTCAGAACGCGACTGTTTATTTTCAACAAGTTGCACTGAAGTTTCCAGGAGAGCTCGTCCTCATTCAAAAATGGGACTGCAATCATCATGTTGTATTCGTGTCCTAGCGACGGCGAAGGCCATCTATGATGAGTAGCCGCTAACTTCTGGCCGCTAATTTGGCTGCCTGCTGGTGCTAAATTGGTGACTGCTATTTGCTGTCCGAAAACTCAATCCAGATGTCTGTGCCACCGCTTTTGCTGTCAAGCAACGCGTTGACTTTTCCCCAGTCGAAGGTATTTCTTCCGCCGAGTTGCGAATCCAGCTCCTGCTTGTACTCTTTCTCCCTCGCCAGTTCAGTTGCTTCGGACCAGTTTGCCCAGGTTTCATCTTTTTGGGCATAGGCGAAGCTGGCCATTTTAAGCCGGTCATTGAGAAAGATAAGAAAGAGCCCAAGCCGCTGATCGTCGGAAATCAGCTCGCGTATCGAATAACGCTGCCAGCCATCGTTTGCGCCAAGGTTGTCTCTGTTTAAGGAAACGGTAGCAGCGATAAATTCTGCCTGCAACATCATGGGGCGCAGCTCCAAAGACAAGTCGGGGAAGCGGATTCGGCCCGTTTGCGGATCGATAGCGAAGGGTGCGGTCATTGTGTTTGTCTCCTGCGGGCCCATGCCAAAGTGCCGATCACCACCAGAGTTGCCAGCGACAGCGCTCCCGGTAAGGGCAGCAGGAAAATCACGAAAAACAGACCAAGGCCGAACACCAATCCAAGTCCGCCGATGGAACGCTCGCTTCCTTTCCAGCCGTCGCGGCACCATTGAGGAAGCAGGCTGGAAATGGCAATCATTGCAAAAAGGACCGCAGGCAACCACATCACGCCTGAAATCAAAAAGTGCTGGAACCCTTTTCCCCATAGCACGTCGCCGTTCGACACAATCAAGTCCGGCTTTATCTTGACCAGATGCAGATGCTCGCTGAAGACTCTAGCCCGGCCGTATGTCCGCAACAGGAGGATCTCGGCAGATATCCAAATGCACAGGCGCAAGAGGGCGACAGTGACCGCTATCCAAATCACAAATTGCACGGCCCTCGCTTTTTGGCCAACGTCGCCGGTTTTGGACGGAGCGGCCTCTTCCGCGCGGCTTTCTATTCTAGACTCTCGCCTTGGTGTGAACTGCTCGTCCATATTAATGACGACAATTCTACTCTGATGAACTCTGACCATAGAGATGTCCCGAAGATCCAAAGGGTTCATCACAACTGCCACTCTACGATCAGAGTTGATCCATATAGATTAGCAGCAAGATTCTGTATTTGGTTGCTCGATACTGATGGTCAGAACGCGGAACAATGCATATCCTGATGGTGTCTAAGGTTTCGGTAGACTACTTGCGGCCAGAGGTTTTGAGTGAAACAACCCACACTGCTTATTCTTTTTGTTTTGCTGGCCATGTTCTGCGACGCCAGACTCCAGCAAACTCCGGTTCAGAGTTCGAAAACCCCGGAAACTCAAGCTTCCAGATCTGAAACTCCAGCCTCCGATGTGAAGATAGGCGAAGCTGCTAACAGCTTCAAGAACGGCGATTCCACGCGTGCGCTGGCTATCCTACGTGAGGGGATTGCGCTGGAGCCCAACAATGGTCTTGCCCATACCTTGGCGGGTTTGTGTTCGCTGAATCTGAAGGACTACCCCACTGCCATCAAATACCTCAAGAGAGGCTTGGAACTCGGACCGGACGTGTTGGCCGCTGAGTCGGGCCTGATGGAGGCGTACAGCTTTGCTGGCATGACGAAAGAAGGCGATACAGAGCGCGAGCAACTTCGCCGTCTCCAGCGAGAAAGCACCCTGCCCGTCAGCTTCCATTTTAATATTGATTTTTTTGAGGTTGGTGACCTTAAAGTCAAGGTGACAGAGTACTTTCCCGAATTGGGGCACCCGGATCTGGCGGGAGGAATTCCCAATAACTTCCGCTATTGGTTCCGTGTCTCCGACCAGGAAGGCAAGCAGGTACAGAGCATCGTGCTCCAGTCACTCGACGCTGATCAGGCCTTGTGGAAGAAGAGCCACCCCAAGGAAGCCGCAGCGGGCCAGCGAAAGTTCTCGCTCGATGGATATGACAATAAGGGTCAACGGCTTTACCGCTTCTACGATGGGGAACCGTCCTACACGCAATTACGAGAGGATGTGAAACTGTTTCTTCAGGGGAAGAGGCCTTAGTTGAATTGGGTGCCAGATGACTGAGAAAACGAACGCCCATGTGCTACAAGCGGATCAGGAGGAATGGACAACGCGGAGGCCCAGATGCTTCTCGAAGGGATCGAAGTCACGATCGCGATGGAGCAACCAATGGCCTTCTTCCCGGCAGAAAGTAGCAATCAGGCAATCGATTGTCTTGCGTATGGTGTGGCCCTTCCGGCGCAACCAACGGTAGTTTTGGGCCGCGGCCGCGGCCAGATCGACTCCGCCGGTGGTGAATATCTGGAACCTTGAAAGGTCCTGGCGCACTTGAAGGAAAGCAGCATCATCCCGCAGCCGTTGTAATATCTCGCAGAGCGTCAGATCGGTCAATCCCAACCGTTGCCGGGACATTTCCCCGATCCAACCAAGACGTCTCCTGGTTGCTGATGCCTCCCAGATAGTCGATCCATACTGTGGTATCCACAATCACCATGGTGGCTTATCTGTGCACCCGTCCCAGACGCGACTCGCTCAAGTTACCTTCCCAACGTACCTTGCCGCGCAACCGGCGGATGGCAGTTTGAGAGTGTGTTTGAACCAACAATTTCAATCCCGCTTCTACTGCGGCCTTTTTGGTCGCAGCTCCGCTGCGCCGCATCGCTTCGTGTATCAAGCGGTCATCAATGTCGATGTTCGTTCGCATGGTCCCATATCTCCTGATGTGTAAGGAAAGGCCTGTTTTTTCACCAAGAATCTGCAACGGGCATTTATGAAACACGCTCTTAGCAGTGCACGATCTTGTCTGACGTGAGACCCTGAGTGGCGTTGCGCGTGTCCACTACCAATTTGGACGCGCTTACGATCCTGCGATAATCGTAGTCAGAGTGGTCGGTAACAATAAGGACGCAGTCATACTGGTCCAGATGCTCCAGTGGCGTGCAGGTCATTTGCAGATTGTATTTGCGTCCCTGGCCGACTTTAGGAAAGTAGGGATCGTTGTAAAAAACTTCGGCGCCCTGACGTTTCAATTCTTCAATAATCGTCAAAGCCGGGGACTCACGCAAGTCGTCAATATCTTTCTTATAGGCTACGCCCAGCACCAGCACTTTCGATCCGTTGAGTGCTTTCTTATGCCGATTGAGCGCCGATCCGACGGAGGCGACAACATGGTACGGCATCGCGGTATTGATCTCTCCTGCCAATTCGATGAAGCGGGTCTGGAAGTCCCACTCTTTGGCCTTCCAGGAGAGATAAAAAGGATCGACTGGAATGCAGTGGCCGCCCAGGCCGGGTCCAGGATAAAAAGCCTGGAAGCCAAAAGGCTTGGTGGAAGCCGCGCGAATCACCTCCCAGATATCAATGCCCATGCGCAGGCATAAAAGTTTCAACTCATTCACCAGGGCGATATTCACGCAGCGGTAAATATTTTCGAGCAGCTTGGTCATCTCTGCCACAGCCGGACTGGAGACCGGAACCACGCGGTCGAAGATGCTGTTGTAAAGCGCCCCGGCGATTTCAGAGGCGACCTGGCTCAGTCCGCCAACTACTTTAGGAATATCGCGGCGGGCAACCGTGTCATTGCCGGGATCTTCCCGTTCTGGAGAAAAAGCCACAAGAAAAGAGTTGTGCAGGTTCTGATTGTCGCGCGCAGCTTTCAACCCTGCCTTGTTGCCCGCTTCCAGAATTGGCACCAGCACCTCTTCTGTAGTGCCGGGATAGGTGGTGCTCTCAAGCACAACCAGTTGTCCCGCGCGCAGATGAGGCGCGATGGCCTCAGCGGTCGCGCGAATATAGCTTAAGTCAGGTTCCCGGTATTCATTCAGAGGAGTGGGAACACAGATGATAATGGCGTCCATCTCCGAGGCATGCTGGTAGTCGTTGGTGGCGGAGAAGCCCTGGCTGCGGGCCGCAGCTATCTCCGTCTGCGGGATGCGGTAGATATAGGATTGATCGTTGTTCAAGGCCTCGACTTTTCCTGAGTCGATATCGAACCCTGTGACCGGGAACCCTTCTTCATTGAACAGCAGCGCCAGTGGTAGACCAACGTAGCCAAGGCCGATGATTCCTATTTTGGCCTTATGGGCGCGAAGGCGGGAGCGAAATTGCTCCGGACTTGCAGCATGAGTTTTAGAATGCGTGGACATGGTTTTCTAAATTCTACAGGCAGGGTAAGGAAAAACCCAAGATCGGGGGATCGGGAGACCGGGTGATCTGGTGATCGGAACACCAGATTTCAGCCAAACATTTTCGAAAACCGGAGACCGCGCCAAAATTTGCCGCAGGAAACTTGAAGTTGGAATTCATTAACGGCAAGAATGAAATTACAGGCAACCGAAACAGCCGAATTCAACACGAACAGCCGAAGCCTGCCAATCCGTGAATTGCCTGCTTTTTGGCTTCCTCAGAGGAGAATCAAAGGGGCTATTACCTGCACCCCACTTTTGCTTTAATTTATTGATCTGGAAAGGCTTCCGGAAGCCTGAGACCCTCCCCGGAACACCCTAGAAGGGGCTGGTCAAACGGGTTTATAAGACATAGAATTGTGGTACTCTGTACCGCATAAACTCCCCCCAAAAGAAAGCTGTGGCACAAACTCGAAAATCCGGCTTCCAGATCTCTTATGTAACCATCACTTATCGCAGTGTTTTTCTGGGATTGTTGGGGGTGTTTGCAGTAGCTGCTGTGGTGATGTATCTGGCTTTTCCAGAGACCACCAGCAAACTGGTGCAGTCGGGTGAGAACTTTTTCTCAAAAATGCTGGTAAAAACAGGGCTGGCCAGCAGCCCTCACGGGCCCGGTGGCAGCGGGGATCCCGGGCCTCAACAGGCCCACTTTACTAACATTGATGGGACCGTCCGCGTCCATAAGACCAGTACGAACACCTGGATCAACGCTGATTACAACGTGGCCCTGGAAAAAGGGGATGTTGTCCAGACTTCATCAGAGGGCATTGCCAAAATCATCTTTGCCGATGGGACAAATTATACGGTCAAGACCGATTCGCTGATTGTTGTTCAGGAGAACTCCGTCAACTCGGCACAACAGACCAACGTGGCCGTCCAGGTCACGACCGGGACTGTCGATCTGGCCACCGCCAGCATGACTCAAGGGTCGAAATCTGAGGTGATCGTGGCCGGAGCTACTGCATCGCTGGCCTCGGAAACGTCGGCGGAGGTGCAGAACGATCCTCGCAACGACAGTCATGAGATTCTGCTGAAAAAAGGCTCCGGCGAGGTCAGCCGGCCAGGCAGCGATCCGGTGAAGCTGGCTGATTACGAAAAGGTCTCATTTACGGCCGATACCCCTGGTATGAAGAAGACCAAAGAAATTGCGCCGCCGACCCTGATTGATCCTCCCAATATGCAGCCGGTGTTTGTGGCCACGAAGAACAACCCGGTAAATTTCTCCTGGACCCCCATGGACCATGTGAAGGAATACCACATTCGGGTCTCGAGAAACCCGTATTTCTCCTCCTTGCTGGTGGATAGCCGGGTACCGGTCTCCCAGATTCAGCTTATAGGGTTTGCTGAAGGCGCATATTATTGGGAGGTACAGTCCATCGGCGAAGACGGTAAGCTGTCGGTGGAAAGTGAAAAAAACAGATTTACGGTCATTCCCAAAGGGGAAGACCGGGTGGGCATTGCCCTGGAACTCGATCCTTTTGTGCAGCATGGGCATATTATCGAGGTCCGGGGACGCACCGAATCCACGGCCCGGGTCATGGTCAATGACCAGCAGGTGGCGGTAATTAATAAGGACGGCTCGTTCGTCTTTTATACCGCACCCCTGCCTACGGGCATGAACGTAATTACGGTGACAGCCCAAAATGCAAGAGGCGGGGTCAAGAGCCAGACACAAAACGTAGTTATCCAGTAGAATCGGCTATAGCCGCGGTTTGATTTTGTCTCCAGATCTGTTGTATTCCCGTAAAGGTTCAAACAGGTTCCGCCAAGTATGATATCGGCGGTGGTGGGCGGCGGCCCATGGTGTGGCCAGATGCAGGAATTTCATCAATAGAAAGAAGCGGGTATGTCGTCAAACGGTTTTAAATCAGAGAACTCGCGCATCCACAATTTGCGTTCACTCTTCAGCATGTTTTCCAGCGATCTTGCCATCGATCTCGGAACTGCAAACACGCTGGTATATGCCAAGGGCAAAGGCATTGTTGTGAATGAGCCGTCCATAGTAGCCATCAACAAAAATACCGGTGAAGTCGAGGCGGTTGGAAAAGAAGCCAAGGAGATGCTTGGACGCACCCCCGGCAACATCGTCGCTATCAAGCCGATGAAAGACGGAGTGATTGCCGATTTCAAAGTTACGGAAAAGATGTTGAATTACTTCATCCAGAAGGCCCACAACCGTAAGATGCTGGTGCATCCGCGGATCGTAATCGGTGTGCCCTCCGAGATCACCCAGGTGGAAAAGCGCGCTGTTATGGATTCCGCGTATCGCGCCAAAGCCAGTGAGGTGCATTTGGTGGAGCAGGCGATGGTAGCTGCCATCGGCGCCGGATTGCCCATTACCGAACCCAGCGGCAACATGGTGGTAGACATTGGCGGCGGCACCACCGACATTGCGGTGATTTCACTCAGCGGCATCGTCTATTCACGCTCAGTGCGCATGGCAGGAAATCAGATGGATGAAGCCATCATGAATTACCTGAAGCGCAAGTACAACCTGCTCATCGGCGAGCGCACTGCCGAGCAGATCAAGATTGAAATTGGCTCTTCCTATCCCCTGGACAAGCCACTGACCATGGAGATCAAAGGCCGCAACCTCATTGAAGGTGTGCCCAAGACCATTACCATTGACGACAGCGAGATTCGAGAAGCGCTCAGCGAGTGCATCAGCACCATCATGAACGCCATCCGCGTGGCCCTGGAACGTACGCCCCCCGAGTTGAGCGCCGATATCAGTGATCGCGGCATCGTCCTGACGGGCGGCGGAGCGTTGCTCAAGAACCTGGACAAGAGAATCCGCGAGGAAACCGGACTGCCGGTCTCCATCGCCGACGATCCCCTGGCCAGCGTGGTGCTGGGTACCGGGAAGATGCTCAGCGACTTTAAGCTCTTGCGGAAAATTTCGATCGAATAGCTCATTGGCAAGCGGGGCATTGCTCCGCTTGTGCGGCCCTTCCTGGCGTTGGTAGAACATGGAAAGTTTCTTCAGCCGATATAAGAACCCGCTCATACTCATGGCGGTCCTTTTCGTTCAGGTGATCATGCTGGCCACACAGGTCAGGCGTCCTGATAATCCAAAGAATTCAAGTTCAGGCGGCACCCGGCTGATCCGCGTCTGGGCAGTCACTGTGTTTACCCCGGTCGAACGGGCCTTCATTGGCACTGGCCACTTTTTCCGCAACACCTGGCATAACTACGTCGATCTGCATGACGTTCGCAAAGAAAACGCCCGGCTGCAGCAAGAGTTGCAACGCTTGCGAATGGAACAGGTAAAGTGGAAGGAAGATGCTGAGCAGGCCCATCGTCTCCAGGCCCTGCTCGGCTTTAAAGAAAGGTTCATCTCTCAGACCGTGGCGGCCCAGGTCATTGGCACCAGCGGAAGCGAACAGTCGCGCATGATCTACATCGATAAGGGTTCGCGAGACGGCCTGCGCCCGGACATGGCGGTGATTACACCCGATGGCATTGTGGGCAAGGTAAAAGATGTCTATTCCTCCAGCTCCCAGGTATTGCTGATCAACGATCGCGACAGCGGGGCTGGAGTGAAACTGACCAAGTCCCGATTGCAGGGAATTCTTCACGGCACTCCTCAGGGAGAAACTCTGGTCAACGACATCATGAACGATGAAAAGATCGAAGCGGGCGAAGAATTGGTTACCAGTGGAGGCGACCGCATCTATCCCAAAGGGCTTCCGGTTGGCGCCGTTACTAATGTTGCTATGGACCGGGACAACCCGCCATTTTTGGCGATCACGGTTAAGCCTGCTGCAAATCTGAGCCGGCTGGAAGAGGTCCTGGTAGTCACCAAGATTGCTGAAGAGTCTCCGGTAGAGGCCCAGAACTCCGGCCTTACCCGTGCCGCCGATATTCTGGCACAGCGCCTGCCCACAGTACACAAGACGGAAGAGAAGCCGGGTGGTGGTCCTTCAGCCCAGACCGGCAACGCCTCGGCAACACCCTCCACGCCAAAGAAACCAACGGACGGGACTGCCGTTCAGAACAAGCAGACCAAGAAAGCCATTGCCAGTGGAGGTTCCACCGCAACGGCAACCAATGGCGTCTCCACGGCGGCACCTTCCCAGACACCCACCTCGAAGACAAAGAAGACCGGTCCCAAGTCTGCTCGACCGGATGCCACCAAGACCGCGAAACCCGAGACGCCGCCGCCCTCCACTACGGAGAATCCGCCCGAATGAGCGTGGCCGTTTCATATACATCACGGGAGGAGATTGATGTCCACCGGTTTAGCCTGGGGGTGTCTGTCGGTGTCCCCCTGTTGGCGCTGTTCATCCAGGTTTTCCTCCCTGTTCGGCTTAGTTTACTGACGGTCTTTGACCTTCCCTTGCTGGTCACAATTTTCTTTGCAGTCTCCCGGCGGCGGCCGGTCCCCGGCCTGATTACCGGGGCCTTGATTGGAACCGTGGAGGACGCGCTTTCTGGGCGTCCGATTGGCCTGAATGGGATTGCCAAGACCATGATTGGCTATCTGGCCTCCTCTGTGGGGGTTCGGCTCGACGTGGACAACCCAGGGTCACGCTTCCTCATGACTTTTGGCTTTTTCCTCATCCACCGGTTCATCTACCTGGTGATCGACCTGGGGCTGGTGGGCGCCAGCGAACCTTGGAACTGGGGACACGTCCTGGTGGGGGGACTTTCCAATGGATTGTTGGCCGTACCTCTTTTCGCCGTTCTTGACAGATTCAAACAGCGCAACTGAGATAGTCGCAACGGGAGATCGGAAATCGATCAGCGGCCTGCTAAAAGTTGCGATTTTACTTGTTTGTACTGCGCTGCACCCTGCAAATGCTGTACTCTAAGCTGGGCCTCCCGGATTCAAATACATCCTGAAACGATGTCGCAAAGCGACACATAAAACCCCATGCAAGGCGGCAAAGAAAAACTCTCGCACAGTAAGTTGTCGGTTGTTCAATACGGTGTTCTCGCTGTCTTTCTCGTGCTCGCCTACGGTTTGTGGAGTTTGCAGGTCCGCAAAACAGATGAGTACGAAACGCGCGCCCAGCAGAATCGCATTCGCAGGGTCCCAATTCTGGCGCCCCGAGGCAAGATTCTGGATCGCGAGGGCCGCATCATTGTCGATAACTATCCTTCGTTCTCTGCGCTGCTGCTGCGTGACCAGTTGCGCGACCTGAATACCGATGCGCCTAAGATCGCTGAAGCGCTTCACATTTCCGCTGAGGAAATCCGTGAGAAAATCCGCAAGTATCAGCGCGCGCGCACCGGGGAATTCCAGCCCATCATCATCAAAGACGACATCACCGCGGACGATCGGGCTTTTATCGAGTCCCACAAAGATGAATACCCGGAGCTGGAAACTATCATGGTGCACCGGAGGCTGTATCCCAAGAACGGCTTTATGGCGCACCTGATCGGGTATGTCGGCGAGGTGAGCGAAGACATGCTGAACTCGCCGAAATTCGATATCTACGAGCGCGGCGACATCGTGGGCCAGTCGGGAGTGGAGCAGTATTACAACGATATCCTGATGGGCAAGAATGGCTCGCGCCGTGTGCTGGTCGATAGCAAGGGAAGAGAGAAGGGCAAGTTAAGTCAGGATCCAGCGATCGTAGGCAAGCCGCTGAAGCTCACGATTGATCTTGATATTCAAATTGCGGCTGAGGAGGCTTTGGAAGGGAAGAACGGAGCGATTGTGGCCATGGACCCACGCAGTGGGGAGATTTTTGCCATGGCGAGCCGCCCAACCTTTGATCCGAATGATTTTGCGGTACGGATCTCTCGCGACGAATGGAACCGTTTGGTCACCGATGATGCTCATCCACTGATGAACAAGGCGATCCAGGCGCAACTGGCTCCGGGATCGGTTTTCAAGATTGTCATGTCGGTGGCCGGTCTTCAGGAGGGCATCGCCCAGACCCTGCACGTCAACTGCGGCGGTGGCGGGACCTTCTACGGGCATTTCCACGCCTGCCACGGAGTACACGGCCCCACCGACATCTCAACCGGCATCTACAAATCATGCGATACGTTCTTCTATACGCTGGCTGAGCGCTTGGGTATCGGCAAGATCGCAAAATGGGCCACCTCATTAGGCCTGGGAAAGAAGACCGGAATCGATCTTCCGAATGAAGTCAGCGGCATCATGCCTTCGGAGGAGTGGAAGGCCAAAGTTCTCCGGCAAAAATGGTATGCGGGAGAGACCATCTCGGTAGGAGTAGGCCAGGGTGCCGTAGCGGCTTCTCCCATCCAATTGGCCCGTGTCATCGGAGGAATTGCCAGCGGCGGAGTGCTCTATCGGCCGCATGTAGTGGCCGGTAGCGAGCCGCCATCTCCAAGCAAGGACACAGCCGAAAGTGATTCCCAAGGGGCTACGCGGGTCCCCATCGATCAGCAGAATTGGATCACCATCACCGATGCCATGGCCCTGGTACTTGCTCCAGGCGGGACAGCGAGTTCCGCGCATCTCCAAGGCATTGATTTTGCTGGTAAAACAGGCACTGCTCAGGTGGTGAGCCATGCTTTTCGTCAGGCCAAAGGCGGCCATTTGGGCAGCAACTTCAACGACAACGTATGGTTCGCCGGAGTCGCCCCCCGCAGAAATCCAGAAATTGTCGTCGTAGTTCTGCTGGAGCACGGGGTCAACAGCGCCATAGCCGGACGGACCGCCTCTCAGGTCATCAAAGCCTATGTGGATAAACAGCGCCGCGTCCGTAAGAACCCCATGTTATTCAGTGACAAAGTTGATCCCGGTTCGGTACCCGTAGCCGGACTGTGGAACACGCCGAATGCCGCAGATGACGACCATCAGCAGGACCCGCATGAGGGCAATGATCGTCTTCAGGGTGGAACAGTGATGGTAAGAATGAACAGCAGAAAGCTCGCCTGGGGTCAACGGCAAATAGTTAAGTAAATCTTCTTTAGTAAAGAATATCTGCCCTTACGGTGTTGGACGAGACTTTCAAAAAAGCCGGATTTTGTATAATTGTGTACATGGTGTGTACACATCGTGGAGTTGAAGAATGGGGACCTTAAAGGTGGGTATCCGTGAGTTTCGGGAGAATCTTGCCAGTTATTTACTGGAGAGTTCTTCGCCCGTGGCAATAACCCGGCATGGAGACACCATTGGCTACTATATTCCGGCGCGCCGGAAACGTTCTGAGGAGGAACGGAACGCATTGAAAGAAGCCGCTACTTGCCTGACTGAAGAGCTTGCTGCTGCAGGAGTTTCCGAAGATGAAATTGTCGAAGACTTTAAACGATGGCGTGCGAGCCGGCGTAAATAATGGCAGGCAAAGGGCTAATACTTGATGCAAATATCTTGTTTCGAGCAGTGCTTGGCCACCGCGTCCGGCAAATTCTCGAAAAATATGAGGACGTCGCAGTTTTCTATAGTCCTGATGTGTGTTTTCAAGATGCTCGACAATACCTGCCCCGGATATTGGAGAGCCGTGGCATTGACATCTCTGCCGGCCTGGGAGTTCTGGATCAAATAGGTCTGATTGTGCAGCTTGTTGATCGAAGTCTATATGAAGACTATGAGCAATCTGCGCGCGAACGCATGCTTCCGCGCGACCCTGACGACTGGCCTGTAGCCGCGCTGGCTTTGCTTTTTAATTTTCCTATTTGGACTGAAGATCACGATTTTTTTGGCAGTGGTATAGCTACTTGGACAACAGATCGAGTCGAGCTGTATCTTCAGCAATTTCTCGAATAAGTTGGGAGGAGTAATCAGGTAAGAGACCACTTAATCCTAAAGTAACTCATCCTGAGAGCTTTGTCCTACCCTAAGACGATGCGAAATGCGGTACCCTAAATAGAGATCTTCTTGCGTAAACCTACGCCCTGTTATTGCCGGGGCGGCAGATCTTGAGAGTTATGTTCGGTCGTAAAGAAAAAATTCCGCCATCTAAACTTACCGTTGTTCAGTACGCGATTCTGGTTGTTTTTCTCGTGCTTGCTTATGGGCTCTGGAGTTTGCAGGTCCGCAAGACGGATGAATATGAAACGCGCGCAGAGCAGAACCGTATCCGACGAGTGCCGATTCTCGCTCCCCGGGGCAAGATTCTGGACCGCGAGGGCCGCATCATTGTGGACAACTATCCTTCGTTTTCCGCGCTGTTGTTGCGTGACCAGTTGCGCGACCTGAATGCCGATGCGCCCAGGATCGCCGAAGGGCTTCACATTTCTGTGGAGGAAATTCGCGGGAAGATCCGCAAATACCAACTCGCACGCACGGGCGAGTTCCAGCCCATCATCATCAAGAATGACATCACGCCGGATGAGCGCGCTTTTATTGAGTCCCACAAGGATGAATACCCGGAACTGGAAACTATCATGGTGCACCGGAGGCTATATCCCAAAAACGGCTTTATGGCGCACCTGATCGGGTATGTGGGCGAGGTGAGCGAAGATATGTTGAACTCGCCTAAGTTCGATATTTATGAGCGCGGCGACATCGTGGGACAGTCAGGAGTGGAGCAATATTACAACGAAATTTTGATGGGTAAGAATGGCTCGCGCCGGGTGCTGGTGGACAGCAAGGGAAGAGAGAAGGGCAAGTTGAGTCAGGACCCGGCAATCGTAGGCAAACCGCTGAAGCTTACAGTTGATCTTGATATTCAAATTGCGGCTGAGGAAGCGCTGGAAGGAAAGAACGGAGCGATTGTGGCCATGGACCCGCGGAGCGGGGAAATTCTTGCCATGGCGAGCCGTCCAACGTTTGATCCGAATGATTTTGCGGTGCGCATCTCTCGTGACGAATGGAACCGCCTGATCACTGATCAGGCCCATCCACTGATGAACAAGGCGATCCAGGCGCAACTGGCTCCGGGATCGGTCTTCAAGATCGTGATGGCGGCTGCCGGACTGCAAGAGGGCATCGCTCAGAACCTGCATGTTAATTGCAGTGGCGGAGGCGTGTTCTATGGGCGCTTTTTCAAGTGCTGGGTCTTGTCCGAACATCGTGTCCACGGAGCGGTGGACATCTCCAAAGGCATCTATCAATCCTGCGATGTTTTCTTCTACACTCTGGCGCAACGTCTGGGCATCGAGAGGATTGCCAAGTGGGCCATGGCTTTTGGACTCGGCAAGAAGACCGGCGTTGACCTGCCCAACGAAGCCAGTGGCCTGATGCCTTCAGAAGAATGGAAGATCAAGAATTACCGTCAGAAGTGGATTGTGAGTGAAACTATCTCTGTGGGCATTGGCCAGGGCGCGGTGGTGACCACTCCTATTCAATTGGCGCGCGCTATCGGCGCTATCTCGATGGCAGGGGCGCTCTATCGTCCCCATGTTGTGGCCCCCGATCAGCTTCCAGCACAATACAAGGAGGCAACGGCGAGCGATAATCCGGCACTAACCCATGTTCCTATGGATCCCCAGAACTGGATCACGATTACCGATGCTATGGCGGGCGTGGTAAATCCGGGAGGGACGGCCCCCAGCGCCCATCTCCAGGGTATTGATTTTGCAGGAAAGACCGGCAGCGCCCAGGTCATCAGCAACGCTCTTCGCCAAAGCAAAGGCGGAGGCGGCAAAGAATTCAAAGATAACGGATGGTTTGCCGGTGTAACGCCCCGGCGCAATCCGGAGATTGTGGTTGCCGTCTTGCTTGAGCAAGGGGAGCACGGTTATCTGGCGGCCCGGATCGCCTCTCAGGTCATCAAGGCCTACGTCGAGAAGCAGCGCCGCATTCACAATAACCCTACGCTATTTAGCGATAAGGCCGATCCCGGCTCGGTTCCGGTAGCAGGTGTGTGGAGCAGTCCGGATGGCGATGATGGACATCCTCAAGAAGCGGAAGCCCACGATGGCCATCTTCAAGGGGGGACTCTGCGAGTCAAGATGGGCAACTCTAGTCGATCGGATTGGCGGAAGTCCTCGCGGGCTCTTGGGGCCGCGCTGCCGGAGGCGCGCCGGTGAGGCGTTTTCTCTCTTTCCGCGATTTCGACTGGGTCCTGCTTGGTTTTGTGCTGCTGATCTGTGCCCTGGGAGTCGTGGAAATTTACAGCACAACCTACGGAACCAAGTTTGCCGGCTATCACACCAAGCAAGTCTACTGGATCATGGCAGGTCTGGCGCTGATGTTCCTGGTCAGCTTGGTCAACTACCAGGTGCTGCTGGAAAATGCCAAGTGGTTTTACATTGCATCCGTTGTGTCGCTGCTGGCCGTGGCGGTCTTGGGGAAGAAATATTTGGGGGCGCGTCGCTGGATTCAATTGCCGGGCGGACAGCATTTTCAGCCGTCCGAATGGGTCAAGCTGGTCCTGATTATTGTGCTGGCTAAATATTTCAGCGAGTCGGACGAACGGCGGGCCTCCCTGTCCGATATCGTCAAAGCCGGCCTCATTGCGGCGGTTCCTATGGCGTTGGTTTTAAAGCAACCGGACTTAGGCACTGCCCTTACCTACGTGCCGGTCGCTGTGATGGCCTTGTTTCTGGGTGGAATTCAGTTTCGGCACGCAGCTATGATCCTGCTGGTGGCGGGAGTGTTGATGCCCACAATCTGGCACTACGGTCTAAAGAGTTATCAAAAAGAACGGCTTACCAGTTTTTTGCATCCCGATGCCGATTCGCAGAAGTCCGGATATCAGTTGGAGCAATCCAAAATTGCGGTAGGGTCCGGGGGGCTCTGGGGCAAGGGAATCCGCAAGGGATCGCAGACCCAGGGGTCTTTCCTCCCGGAGCCGCATACCGATTTTATCTTTGCCGCCTGGTCGGAAGAACACGGCTTTGTGGGCGCGGTGACCTTGCTGCTGTTATACTTCATGGTATTGATGCGTTTGATTCACAACGCACAAACAGCGCCCGATCGCGCTGGCGGTTTTGTGATAATGGGTGTGGTCGCGGTGTTGTTGTTCCACATCCTGGTAAATGCCGGCATGGTGGTGGGGTTTATGCCCGTCACCGGAATCCCGTTACCATTGATGAGCTATGGTGGCTCTTCATTATTGTTCATGTTTCTGGCGCTGGGCATTGTAATGAATATTCGAATGCGCCGCTTCGTGAACTGAAGCAGCAATGAGCGCTCCAGCAGCGCAGTTTTTGGAAAGAACAAGATTTACGTTCCGCCCTGACGTCCAAGAGAGGGCGAACCGGCCCGCGAAGGAGATCCGGATAGAATTCAGAGAGATGCATTGCCGGGCGGGAAACGGCCCCCGCGTAAAGCTGAGTTGGCCACAGACCCGGTCATGCGAAGGTGCAAAGATTTTTCAAACCAGTCATAGGCAGATTCCAGTGGCTTCTGGAAGGGACTTGTCCCCAGGGTTAGGCCCCTATTTTCTGCGTACAGCGAGATTGAATTTCTCCAGCACTCAAAATCAGCGAACGCTGCGCAGCCCGGGCATCCCGGCTGACGCTCTGAATCCCGCTCCTTCTCCGGCCCGGTAGAAACCGGAGAGATCCATGTCGAAAGAATTATTTGTCTCTTCGACGCCGCATGAGACGAAAGTCGCGATTGTCGAAGAGGACCAACTAACAGAAGTCTATTTTGAGCGCGAAAACGAATACACGCTCGCTGGTTCCATCTATAAAGGCCGCGTAACGCGCGTGCTCCCCGGCATGCAGTCCGCATTTGTGAACATCGGACTGGAACGTGACGCCTTCTTATACGTTTCCGATTTTTTGTTGGACGAGGAAGAAGATGCGGAGGCCCTGGAACAGCTAGTGCCGCGTCCTTATGTTTTTGTCTCGGAGTCCGAGCCGCGTTCGGAAGCTGCGCAGGAGCCGATTGAGGCTGAGCAAATCGCGCCGCACGTAGGCGAGGAGGCTGATACAGAGCCGCATGATGGCGCAGACGTTGCCGGTCCAGGTGGAGAGACACAAGACCCGGATCGGGAAGGGGCAAGAAGATGGAAAGGACGCCGGCGCAGAGGCAGGGGCCGCGACCGTTTTCAGGAACGCGAAGGCGATCGAGGAAGTGATCGTCCTCATGAACGTGGAGAACATGAGGCGCGGCCTGTAGAACCTGTCCATGAATCGCGCCCAGTTGAACCGGTGCGTGAGGCACATCCTGTCGATGCCGTCCGCGAACAACGTCCTCAACCGCCTTCCTCTTACCAGGCGATGATCTTGCCGGGCGAGTCCATCTCCAAATACCAACCTCACACAGCAGCGAAGCCGGCAGCAAGTCAACCCAGAACTCCGGTCCAGCCTTCGTCTCAATCGGGGTCCAGACCTTCAACGGAATACTCGTTCAATCCTTCCCAATTTTCTCCTGACTCCATGGTCCTCCCCGGAGAATCCCTTGCCAAATACCAGCGCGGAGGGGCGCCAAAAGAAGCGGTGCGTGTCGCGGAAGAAGTCAGGCACGTACAGCAAATTGAAGCAGCAGAGCCTGTCTCCACGGCCACTCCCGTGGAAGCTGTGTCCGCGGTTGAGCATGAGACAGTGGTACAGGAAGCGGTTGTTCCCAGAATAGTGGAAGAGGAGATCCATACCGGCCAACGCCACGACAACGTGGTCTCCGTGGATGCCGCGACCACCTCGGCCGAAATGGAGCCGCACTCCCACGAAGAGGCGCCCGGTTCTGATGACTACAAAGGCCAGTTTGCTCCGGAGCAAAAAGAGGAGCAGCGCTCTGAAAACATGAATGTGGCCAGCGTGTTCGGCGGCGCTGGGGCCGGGCATCCGCAAGAAACGATAGAGGAGTACCCCGAGGCGAATGCGCCAAGAGAGCTGACCCACGCCTCCGATGTGCAAGCTTCACACCCCTGGAGCGCTGCGGGAAGCGGCGTGGTTGAAGAAGAGGAAATTGAGGAAGAAGAGAGCGAGTTGCCCGGCTTCGAAGAACAACTTGATCTGGATGATTTTGAGGAGCTGGAAGAAGAGGAACTGGGCCAATTCGATGAGCAGCTCGTGCCGCTTGGAAGCGAGCTTACAGAGGCCGTGCGGGACGCCCATACTGAAGGACGGGCCACCGGACAATATGAAGCTGAAGGGCTGGAAGCGGCGGAAGAATTCGAAGAAATGGCCGAGACTTTTGGTCAAACTGAAGAAACTGAAGAAGAGGACGAACTGGACGCCTCCGAACAGGCTGAGGAGCTGGACAGCGCCAGCGCGGAAATGCGCGCTCCCGCTCCAACTGCCGGTTATCAGCAGCGCGTTGAACGCAAGGGTGATCGACGGGGCGGTGGCCGCAAACCTGCCCGCCGCATGCGTGGCCGTCCACGGCATCAGGCCCAGCGGACCTTTCCGGCCATCAGCGATCTGTTGAAAGAAGGCCAGGAGATCCTGGTGCAGATCGCCAAGGAACCCATTGCCAAAAAAGGCGCTCGCATTACCAGCCACATCGCGCTGCCGGGAAGATTCCTGGTCTACATGCCTACCGTGCATCACACCGGCGTCTCTCGAAAGATTGCGTCGGAAGAAGACCGCCAACGTCTCAAGCGGATCGTCATGAGCGAGCGGGGCGAGGCCCACGGCGGATTTATTGTGCGCACCGCCGCCGCCGGGGCAAGCGAGGACGATCTTCGCGCGGACATCCGCTTCCTCATCAATCTCTGGAATGAGATTCGTGGACGCGCGGAGAAATCCAAAGCGCCGGCGCTCATTTATCACGATCTGAACCTGGTGGAGCGCGTCCTTCGGGACCAGGTCACGACCAGCTTTTCAGCAATATGGGTGGACTCGGAGCAGGAATATGAACGCATTCTGCGGTTTGTAAGCAGGTTCCAGTCATCGCTGTTGAAGCGTGTCAAGCTCTATAGCAAGGAAACCCCGCTGTTTGAGCAGTTCAATATCTCCGACGAGATCAACAAGGCGCTAAAGTCGAAAGTGTGGCTCAAGAGCGGCGGCTACATCGTGATCAACCAGACCGAAGCCCTGGTTGCTATTGACATCAATACAGGCAAATACGTGGGCAAGACTGCCCGCCTGGAAGACACCATCGTCAAGACCAACATCGATGCCATTAAAGAGATCGTGCGCCAGATACGGCTGCGCGACCTGGGCGGCATTATTGTGATTGACTTCATCGACATGGACGAGCGCAAGAACCGCCAGCGGGTCATGCAGGCTTTGGAAGAGGCCCTCAGGGCTGACCGCGCGCCTTCCAAGGTGCTCCAGTTCAATGATTTCGGGCTGGTGGCCATCACTCGCAAGCGGGTCAAACAGTCGCTCGAACGTACCCTGGGCCAGCAATGTCCCACCTGCACCGGCACCGGCATGATTAAGTCTGTCGGCACCGTGTGCAATGAAATCTATGTGGAGATGCGGAAGATGGCCCGGCACTTTGAGCACGATGTGGTTTTGCGCGTGAATCCGGAAGTCGCCAAGCTGCTTAAGTCCGCGGGTACCCACTGGGTCGAAGAGATGGAAGAGCTGACGAAGCGCACCATCGTGGTAAAGTCCGATCCCCTATTGCATCCTGAACAATTTGATATTCAGTAAATGGGCAACACATTTATTTGAATCTTCTCATAAAGTCGGAAGTAACCATTCCGGCTTTTTTGTTTGACAGAATTTTTCCTGTCCCATGAATATGGATGAACGATATGGGAAGAAATTTTAAGGGCGCTCCTGCGGAGGAGCGCGCCCTTGATACTTACATTAAGCTGGCCCGCGCTTCCAACACAGCAATGGCCTACGCCAAAATCGGGTTGGACGAGGCTGGCTTGAGTCACAGCCAGTTTGCCGTCCTGGAAGCCCTTTATCACGTCGGCCCGTTGCATCTTGGCGAACTGGCCCGGCGCATTCTAAAGAGCAGCGGCAACCTGACCTTGGTGGTCGACAACCTGGAAAAGCGTGGCTTGGTCAAACGGCAGCAGCAAGGACAGGACAAAAGGTTCTTTCTCGCAACCATCACTCCCGCTGGACGCAAGCTTATCGCCAGGATATTTCCCCACCACGCCCGCCGTATCATCCAGATCATGGACCGCCTTACGTCCGCAGAGCAGGAGCAACTGGGAAAGTTGTGCCGCAAACTGGGCAAGGGGGAGTGAGACAAATTGGTAATTTTGTAATCGGGTCATTGTGCAATTTCAAGAAGCTATCTCAGCAACGGCTTTTATTGGATTTGGTGGAAAGCGGGCCTTTCCTACGGTCCCGAAGCAGTCAGCCGCCAGCCACACTACGGGTCATCGTTGGCGCTGGCCGAGAATCCCACACAAAAAAAGAGCGGTTACACCGGTTACACGGTTACAAGCCGCATAAACATTGGCGATTTCTGTAACCGCTGGTAACTTCTGTAACCGCTTTTTCCGGTGACATGGGGCAAACGGCCCTGGAAGCCCAAGAGAGACGCAAGATTCCAGGTGCAGGCGCGTGCCGGGAAAGCAAGGGTTGATGATTCATACAGCAAGTCCAGCGGACGAGCGGATGGTTTTATAAAGCGACTATAGAACACTTATTAATAATTGTCAAGAAAAATCTGGAAGAGAATATGGGAGCAAGCTACGGTGCACACCCACTGTGAAATGCTCCTCGTCAAGCTTGCAGTTCCTCCGATTTATCATTGCGACAGGGGTCCCTCGCTTCGCTCGGGACATGGGCAAACTGGGCCTTGAAACTATTTTGACGTCAAAGCATCTAATGGATCGAGCGCAAGGAGGGATGCCATGATCTACGTTAGAAATGCAGAGGAGCGCGGGCACGCCAACCATGGTTGGCTCGATACCCACTATACTTTTTCGTTCAGCGATTACTACGATCCCAAACACATGGGGTTCCGCAGCCTGCGGGTGATCAATGAAGATTGGGTGCAGGCCGGTCATGGATTCCCGGCCCATCCCCACCGCGATATGGAGATCATCACTTACGTTCTGGAGGGCTCTCTGGAGCACAAAGACAGCATGGGGACAGGCTCGGTGATCCGTCCCGGCGAAGTGCAGAAGATGAGCGCCGGCAGCGGCGTGCGCCACAGCGAATTCAATCATTCCAAATCCGAGCCGGTGCATCTTCTCCAGATATGGATTGTTCCGGAGAAGAGCGGCATTCAGCCCAATTATGAACAGAAGGTGGTTCCGGCTGAAGAGAAAAAGGGCAAGCTGCGGCTGGTTGCGTCTCGTGATGGCCGGGACAATACCGTGACTGTTTACCAGGATGCGGAGCTCTACGCCAGCGAATTGTTTGCCTCCCAGACCGTGGAGTATGAATTGCCGGAGGACCGGTACGCCTGGATCCAGGTGGCGCGGGGCAAGGTGATGGTCAATGGAAAAGAGTTGCAGGCCGGGGATGGCGCAGCCATAACCAAAGAACCAAAGCTCCAGATTACCGGCAGCGCAGATCAAAGCGAGCTATTGTTGTTTGACCTGGGATGACTCCCGGCCTCGGGCGGTTTATTTTTATAAGGGGTGTCATCCCGAACGCAGCGCAGAAACAAAACCAAGCACAACATGGAAGAAGGGCGCGGAGTGAGGGACCCCGGCAATGTTTCGGACGTCAACACAGATCCGGGGTGTTTTACCCTTATGAGATAGCTTCTAATTGGAATATGGTTCTGTCTTGTCGGTTTCGTGGGCGCCAGAGGCTGCGGATTTTTTCTTTTGTGGCTCGGGCTTCTTTAGCCCGAGCGCAATATCGGCCAGCTCGAGGAACCTGGTTCCGCTAGGGACCCCTAGACGGTTGTCCCATGCCCGGTCGCCTCTTTCGCCCTTTAAATTGGACTTTGGATTGATCCACATGTCTTTCGAGAGATCGACAGCGGTCTTAGTCTTGGCCGGCTTTTTGCGCATAGAATCGACCGTAACCAGAGAACCTTGCTTCCTGGCATACAGAGCTATTTTGCGTGGTTGAGCGCAATCATACCAGAAACTCTGGTGCGATATCTGATATCCAACATACCAAACTTGCGGTCCGGCGTTGCACCTTGGCCAGTGCACTAGCAGCGCACACTCAATACTGCTTAGTCCATTTTCTGAATCGGTGAAAGCTTATTTGAAAACTTGGAATGATGTTGTGATCAGAAGATTAAGAAATCGCCCAATTGAGTGTGGAGGCTATCGTCCATAATGAATGTTTTGTAAGAAATGAGTGTTTTGTAAGACACTTGCAAAGCTGGCGCAGAATTTATTTGTTTTCGTGCCTTTAGGCTTATGCGCATGATTTTGATCAGCGTTGATCAGTTCTAAATCAGCGTTATCAGTGTTAAGGTTTTGCTTTTAGCTTAGGACGCCACCTGCGCGCTTTCTATACTTTGCTGACCAGAGCTGTGCTCCAGCACTTCCATGATCGTATTCAAAAGGGGCTGATAGTTATCAAGTAGTTTGCCTTTTTCCAGAAAAGCGGCAGCCCCGTCACGGCGTAGCTTTTGCTCGTTTTTCCGGGAAAGGCTGGTCAGCACAATGATTGGAATCCGGGCAGTAGCCGGGTTCCGCTTTAGAGACTGCAATACTTCCGGCCCCCCTAATTTAGGCAGCATCATGTCAAGAAGAATCACGTCGGGAGCGCTATGGTGGGCAGCATGTAACGCCTCTTCACCGTCGCCGGCGCCCACTACGCGGTATCCGGCCTTGGTAAGGATGCGCTCGTTCGCGATCCGCAGGAACTTGCTGTCTTCGATCAGGAGTACTGTTTGCATTGCGTTTATGTCCCTTTTCTATGCCGTCTCAGATAGTACAGTTGTCACTAACCAGCATAGTCACTGAATCGGCAGGAAGTGGGAATACTTTAAGATTTTAAATGCCATCTTTTCCATACTCAACCGGCATATAGAGAAAGACAAACCAACTTCTTTTACCCACTGATGACGCTAATCAGAACTGATGATCGCTGAAATAAAACCAAAAATCTTTGAAGGTCACTGGTAACACCGGTGCGTCCCGAATATTTTCCTAATAGAAAGAAATAAGGGCCGATAAGACAGATGTGATCCAATGAGTTCTCGGACAATATACAAGCTAGAATTCAAACTATAAGTCTCAAGCTACTACAACTGCTTTTTCGTTATCCTATATTAGAAATTTCTAAACTTTGGTTGAGCTTGATAGGAAGAATCTCATTTTTGCTTGACAACTATTTAGCTCTCCTACAGAGTAGACAGCTCAGGTGGTTCTTGCTTCCACGCGCACACGTTCGCACTAACAATCAACTCTCTCTCTCACGTCACGCGATGTTGGATCTGGGCCAGTTTCTATTTCATCGTTTTTCAGACTTTTTCCAGGGTGCTCCTCTTGCAACTGGTGAGGCTTGTACATGCTAAGTCCATCGACGGGCCGCCTCGTTGCACTATTCCAGTTGTTTTCCAGGGCGGCAGGGACCGGCGTTTCGTTGTTCGGCGTGGCAGTGCTCTTTGGCTGGGCTTTCGGCATTGAAGCTTTGAAGAGTGTCGTTCATGGTTTGGCCACAATGAAAGCGAACACCGCGCTGGCTTTCCTATTGTCCGGAGTCTCTCTTACGCTACTTACCGGTGACTCTCTTGATGGCTGGCGGCGCATTACGGCACGATGGGCTGCGGTTGTCGTCGCGGTCATCAGTCTGCTTTCACTGAGCGAGTGGATCTTCGGATGGAACCTTCCTATCGACCAGCTTCTGTTCCGGGACATGGCGCCAGTTACCCCTACTCTTGTTCCTGGTCGAATGGCATCGACAACCGCATTGAACTTCCTGCTGCTTAGTGTGGCCCTGCTTTCAGTGGACGTGGAAACCCGTCGCGGCCGGCGCCCTGCGCAATGGCTGGCGCTGCTCGCAGCTTTCATCTCCATGCTGGCCCTGGCAGGTTATCTCTACGGCGTTCGCTCTCTCTATGAAATATCGGGCTACGCGTCGGTGGCCTTGCACACGGCGATCGGGTTTGTTGTACTTTCCACCGGTATCCTGCTGGCGCGTCCGGGCGCCGGCGTGATGAGGGTTTTTTCCAATGACGGATTTGGGGGACAGATGGCGCGCCGGCTGCTCCTGGCTGCCCTGGTATTTCCATTCGTGCTGGGTTGGTTGCGGGTACTTGGGCAGGAACGAGGGTTATATGGAGTGGAGTTTGGCCGGGCTGCTTACACGGTTGCGCTCACGCTGGTATTTGTTGCACTTGTGTGGTGGAACGCAAGGTCACTGGAGCGCAGCAACCAGGAGAGAGAACAGGCCGCAACCGAGACTCTCAGGCTCAATGAAGAGTTGGAGCAGCGAGTGGCGCAACGCACGCTACAGCTCGAGACCCTCAACCAGGAGCTTGGCGCAGAGGCTGTCGCCCGGCAACGGACGGAATTGAAATTCCGCGGACTGCTGGAAGCCGCTCCGGACGCCATAGTCGTGGTGAATCGGGAGGGGAAGATTGAGCTGGTCAATGCCCAGGCCGAGAAACTGTTCGGACACCGGCGGGAAGAGTTGTTGGGCCAGCAAATCGAGATGCTGGTTCCGGAGCGCTTCCGTGGGCAGCATCCAGGCCATCGCACAGATTTCTTCGCAGAGCCCCGGTTGCGTCCTATGGGAGCGGGGCTGGAACTGTATGGTTTACACAAGGAAGGCACAGAATTTCCAATCGAAATCAGCCTCAGTCCCTTGGAGACAGACGAAGGATTACTGGTATCCAGCGCTATCCGGGACATCACCGAACGCAAACGTGCGGAATCGAAGTTCCGAGGATTGCTGGAGGCCGCTCCGGATGCCATGGTGGTGGTGAATCGGGAAGGGAAGATTGTGCTGGTCAATGCCCAAGTCGAGAAATTATTTGGATACCGGCGGGAAGAGTTGTTGGGCCAGCAAATCGAGATGCTGGTTCCGGAGCGCTTCCGTGGGCAGCATCCAGGCCATCGTACGGGTTTCTTCGCAGAGCCCCGGTTGCGTCCTATGGGAGCGGGGCTGGAACTGTATGGTTTACACAAGGAAGGCAGAGAATTTCCAATTGAGATCAGCCTCAGTCCCTTGGAGACGGAGGAAGGAACGCTGGTATCCAGCGCGATCCGGGACATCACCGAACGCAAACGAGCAGAATCGAAGTTCCGAGGATTGTTGGAGGCCGCTCCGGATGCCATGGTGGTGGTGAATCGGGAAGGGAAGATTGTGCTGGTCAATGCCCAGGTTGAGAAATTATTCGGATACCGGCGGGAAGAGCTGTTGGGCCAGCAAATCGAGATGCTGGTTCCGGAGCGCTTCCGAGGACAGCATCCAGCCCATCGTACGGGTTTCTTCGCAGAGCCCCGGTTGCGTCCTATGGGAGCGGGGCTGGAACTGTATGGTTTACACAAGGAAGGCAGAGAATTTCCAATTGAGATCAGCCTCAGTCCCTTGGAGACGGAGGAAGGAACGCTGGTATCCAGCGCGATCCGGGACATCACCGAACGCAAACGAGCAGAATCGAAGTTCCGAGGATTGTTGGAGGCCGCTCCGGACGCCATGGTGGTGGTGAATCGGGAAGGGAAGATTGTGCTGGTCAATGCCCAGGTTGAGAAATTATTCGGATACCGGCGGGAAGAGCTGTTGGGCCAGACAATCGAGATGCTGGTTCCGGAGCGCTTCCGAGGACAGCATCCAGGCCATCGTACGGGTTTCTTCGCAGAGCCCCGGTTGCGTCCTATGGGAGCGGGGCTGGAACTGTATGGTTTACACAAGGAAGGCAGAGAATTTCCAATTGAGATCAGCCTCAGTCCCTTGGAGACGGAGGAAGGAACGCTGGTATCCAGCGCGATCCGGGACATCACCGAACGCAAACGAGCAGAATCGAAGTTCCGAGGATTGTTGGAGGCCGCTCCGGATGCCATGGTGGTGGTGAATCGGGAAGGGAAGATTGTGCTGGTCAATGCCCAGGTTGAGAAATTATTCGGATACCGGCGGGAAGAGCTGTTGGGCCAGACAATCGAGATGCTGATTCCGGAGCGCTTCCGGCCTCGCCATCCAGGCCATCGCACAGGTTTCTTCGCAGAGCCTCGGTTGCGTCCTATGGGAGCGGGACTGGAACTGTATGGTTTACACAAGGAAGGCACAGAATTTCCAGTCGAGATCAGCCTCAGTCCCTTGGAGACGGAGGAAGGAACACTGGTATCCAGCGCGATCCGTGATATTACAGCGCGTAAGCGGGCGCAGGAGGAAATCAAGAAGCTAAACAGCGGACTTGAAGATCGCAACGCCGAACTGGCGGCCGCCAACAAGGAGTTGGAAGCTTTTACCTACTCAGTGGCGCATGATCTGCGCGCTCCTCTGCGGCACATTCAGGGTTTCTCCAAGATACTCATGGAGGAGGCGGGGCCGCAGATCTCCCCAAGTGCACAGGAATACTTGTACGACATTGTTGGCGGCACGCAACAGATGGGACGCATGGTAGATGACTTGCTAAGTCTGGCGCAGGTCGGACGTAAGGAATTGAACCTCCAAGTGACTGGCCTTGGTTCTCTGGTGCAGGAGGTGCTTCGAGACCTGGCTCCGGAAATCAATGATCGCGACATTCAATGGCAGATCGGAGAGTTGCCATTCGTGGACTGCGATCCCGGGCTGATGAAGCAGGTTTTTTTCAACTTGCTCTCGAACGCCGTTAAATATAGCCGCCCACGCAGGCCGGCGGTCATTGAGGTGGGCAGAACTACAGAACGGGACCAGACTGCCATCTTCATTCGTGACAATGGTGTAGGATTCAGCATGAAGTACGCTGACAAGCTCTTTGGCGTCTTTCAGCGGCTGCACCGGCGGGAGGATTTCGAAGGAACAGGCGTGGGGCTTGCTACCGTTCAGCGAATTATTCATAAACACGGAGGCCACATCTGGGCCGAAGCTGAACTGGACAAGGGAGCGACCTTTTACTTCAGCTTGATGGGATCGCATGAAAAGGAAGCGCAGAAGCAAGGAGTGCTGACAGCCGGAGGGAATCGATGAGAGACAGTGAGATGGAAATTCTGTTGGTTGAAGACGATCCCAGAGACGTGCGTCTGACTGTGCGGGAACTCGAGACGGAGCATCTGAAAAACCGGATCAACGTTGTCCGCGATGGGGCTGAGGCCCTCGACTTTCTGTTCTGCCAGGGAGCTTATAGCCATCGCTCGCCCTCGCACCCGCCGAAGCTCGTCCTGCTGGATTTGAAATTGCCCAAGGTAGACGGACTACAGGTATTGCGAGAGATCAAGACCAGAGCGGAGACCCAGGCAATTCCGGTGGTCGTCCTGACTTCGTCCAAGGAAGAGAGAGACTTAGTCGAGAGCTACAAACTGGGGGTCAACAGCTACATTCAGAAGCCGGTTGATTTCGAGAAGTTTCGAGAGACTATTAGGACGTTAGGTCTCTACTGGCTGGGAGTCAACGAGTCACCGCCGGAGAAGGCATTTGTATCTGAATGAGATCTGAGTTCGGGTCATTCGTTAAGATCATATTGAGCGCCACATATCGAAGCAACCGTTTCCATTAGGATTCAGGCCGCCTGGTCATCGTTCCTTCGCCAACGATAAAAATCATCCTCAAAGCATGTAAGCCTCAGGTACGACAGCCCAGTTCCGTCTCTACCCCTCCCCATTTTCTCCTGGTTAGCACCCCTACGAGTTTCCCTGGCCGAATTGTCTGGAAGTTGTCTGTCCCGTTTCCAGACTTCAGACAGCCGTACAAGAATCCTTAGGTATGTTCGTCCTTAGTTATGAAGCACTTACGGCCATGTCCGCTTTGGCGTGGTGCTTGCTTTAGTCATGGCCATGGAGGGGAAGGCAATGACAAAAGACATCATGATTCAGGCGACAGCGCAACCGGTAATCCAAAACTATTTCAATCTGGTGAAAGCGGTAGCCAGCAAGATCAAACGGCGTCTCCCGGCGCATGTGGATATTGAGGACCTGGTGCAGACCGGGATGATCGGTTTAATGGAGGCTTCCAGCCGTTACGATGCTACGCGCATGGTGGAGTTCTCCAGTTACGCGACGACACGTATTACGGGCGCTATCCTCGACGAGTTGCGCAAGTGGGACACTTGTTCACGCCAGGACCGCAAAGCAGGGCGGGCCATTGAAAAGGCCAAATTCAACCTGAGAACAGCAAGCGGTGAAGAGCCATCCAGCGAGCAGATCGCTAAAGCAGCAGGTCTGGGACTGGCGGAGTACGAGCGTACTCTGCGGCACCTGGAATCGGGCAAGCAGGTCTTGTCCCACTCTGATAGTGCTGACACGGAGATGGAAGACGATCTAAGCCGGATTCCATCCAAGGACGAAAGCGCATTTGAGATCTATAGCAAGCGGCAAGATTCCAGCCTCTTGAAGTCTTACATCGACCAGCTCAAGCCAAGGCAGCGTGAAGTGCTGAATCTCTACTATTTCGAAGAGCTGCAATTGAAGGCCATTGGTGAGCGTTTGGGCGTAGGCGAAGCCAGAATCAGCCAGATTCACAAAGAAGCCGTTACTGAACTTCGGCGCATGATCGATGCTCAGAAGCGTGTACCGGTGCCCAGCGTGAGCGCGATGGTGCAATAACCCGGCAGATCTCACGAGTTTCATCGAACAGGTTGCTCGCGCGAGCCAGTCTTGGCGCGACTTAAGAAGCACAAGACTTCTGTCGATAGGAAGTACGTAGAAAGAAAGAGTATTTTATGTCCAGCCAGATTATCAGTCATCCGCTCAGTCCCAGTTTGATGCCAGGGTTGGCATCACCTGCGGTGGAGTACGCCAGCAATATGAGCGTGCCGTTGCGCATGGTGATGGCAGAAGACGATGCATCAACCCGGCATCTGATGCGGCATTTTCTCAAGCAATGGGGGTTTGATCCCTGCATCGCTTCCGATGGAACCGAGGCTTGGAACCTGCTGCAATCGGAAGATGTTCCCACCATCGCAATCGTGGATTGGGTCATGCCGGGTATGGAAGGCATTGAACTCTGCCGGAAAATCAGGCGTCTCACGCGGCAGCATTACACATACATATTGCTGCTTACCAGTAAGAATGAGACCCATCACCTGATCGAAGGCCTCCAGGCAGGGGCTGATGATTATGTTTACAAACCTTTCAATCCCAATGAACTGCGGGCAAGGGTGCTGGTGGCGGAACGGATCATGCGTTTTCAAGAGCAGCTTATCGCTGCGCGTGAAGCATTGAAAATCCAGGCTACACATGATTTTCTTACCCAGTTGCTCAACCGGGCCGGCATCATGGATGTACTGGATCAGGAACTGAATCGAAGCCAGCGGACAGGAGAGCCTTTTTCCGTCATCCTGGCGGACATCGACCACTTTAAGCTCATCAACGATACCTACGGCCACAGTACCGGGGACCTGGTGCTGCGTGAAGTCGCCGGCAGAATCAGAACATGCTTGCGTTCCTACGACTCGGTTGGACGCTACGGAGGAGAAGAGTTTCTGATTATTGTCCCTGGTTGTGATGAGTCTCGCGCGTTTGAGGTGGCGGAGAAAATACGCACAGCGGTGTGCGGAACGCCTGTCCAAATGGCAGGCGCCGACAGGACGATTACCATCAGTCTGGGCGTCAGCGAAAATCAACTTGGTTCCACAAGCGCCATGCTGGATGCTGCCGATACGAGCCTTTACAAAGCCAAGAATTCCGGGCGCAACTGCACTAAGCTGGCTTCGTTGAGCCACATGTAAATAAACCTATTTGAAATTTCATGCGAAGTACGCAGCCGAGCCGCAACCAAAATAAAACCAACTTCTTACCGCTGATTTGCGCGGAACAACGCTGATAAACCAAAACCTTTGCAACACGGAGGCAGCGGAGGGAACGCCGGGATAAACCGGCATGAAGTAGGGAATGAAAGAGTCCTACAGGAAAGGAATAGCGAACCATCCTGACCCCGAATCATGCGTAGGTGTTTCCGTAAGGACGCCACGAAGTATTGATCAGGGGCACAAGC
>Ga0210408_10000119_pt1 | contig 123055 bp, 135 predicted proteins | sample IncBWH4MmetaG_FD_155471 | JGI IMG/M metagenome (GOLD analysis project Ga0210408, IMG submission 155471) | Forest soil microbial communities from Barre Woods Harvard Forest LTER site, Petersham, Massachusetts, United States - Inc-BW-H-4-M | ecosystem: Environmental > Terrestrial > Soil >...
ACTTCCTCAAATCAGCACCTCGTCCTTTATACGGGACCGATCACAAATGTTTTCTTCCATAGCCTGGTCATTTACCCAGAAAAGGCGGCGGCTGATCCACTCAATGCCCGCTTGATTCAAAACAACATGATCACGGTCGATCAGTTTAAGAAGATTTTGCAAGAACTCTATGACGACAATTTTATTTTGTATGATCCGCGACTGCTATATTCGATAGATAGCGCCGGGATCATGCATAGGGGGAAGGTCTATGTTCCGAAAGGCAAAAAACCGCTTATCTTGTCTATCGACGATCTTGACTACTACACATGGATGAAAAACGACGGATTCGCCGACAAGCTCGTGATCGAAAATGGTGCGGTTAAGACGGAGGTCGTCACGCCGGATGGTTCGATCGCTCATACAAGTGACGGCGACGTGGTGCCGATCGTAGATTCGTTTGTGGCGCAACATCCCGACTTCTCGTTTGATGGAATGCGCGGCGTCATTGGCGTTACTGGATTCGAGGGAATTCTTGGATATCGTACGCAACTGGTGGGAGCAGCCGGTGATCAACAGCGGCAGGAAGCGGTTCAAGTCGTTGATGCACTTAAAAAGTCAGGGTGGATATTCGCAAGTCACAGCTACCGCCACGGCCGCGACTTTTTGACTGGAAATATGTCGACTTCATCGTTGGCAACGGATATTAGGCTCTGGAAGGCTCAAGTGGAGCCTTTGGTGGGTGCTACAAATATGTTTATTGGCCCTTTTGGACGGACGTTTTCCGACGGCGACCCGCGACGCTCTGAACTTCTCGCTGCAGGTTTCAATGTTTTGTATGGCGTTGGAACTGATGGATATATGAAATACTTCGGCACGTATCTCGTAATGGATCGCATTGATATTGACGGCTATCGGTTGGCACACAACGCGTCTTTTCTGCAAACACATTTGGGTTTTTGGGCTAACGTAAGGAGAAGGCCTTGAATCTCGCCGGGCAAGGGGTTTGAATTTGCCGAAATGACAAAAAGTGACTCTGTTCAGCGACTCTGGACTCTTCTTACTTCGTGTGAGGAAGTATTACTCGGACAGGATGTTTGGTACGATGTTGGAACTCTTTTAACGAACGTAAGTCAATACAAACCTGTATTCGACAAACTCTAGCGCGGGACTTCTCTCACTTTAGTTTAAATGCACGTCAATGGTGTGCTCCTAGGATCAACTTGCAGCGAAGGGATTCCAGAGGCCGTTGCCAGTGCTGCATATGCTGCAGCGGAAATGGGTATAGCGATAATCGAGCCATGGAGGTCACACGATTGAAAATACGCGTTGCCTACTGTCTGAACTTCATTCATGCCAACCGGCTTCGTTGTGCTTGTTACGGTATGTGGACCCACACACGCAATGACCGACGAAGTACCGGTTGCTGTCATGGTGCTGCTCGCCATTACTGAAGCACCAAGACGTTCAACGTACGTATTATCCGAAGACTGGAAATAGTAATCTCCGCTTTCAAGGAACCCGCTCGGTGTATTAAAGCGGGGAACACCGAAAGCGGAATTGCAAGAAACGGTCTCGAGCCTACTCCCGCGAGTTGATGTGGCGGCAGCTTGATACACTAGTATCTTACAGAACATCTCATCTGAGCACATACCGCGACTACTTACTCTCGCGTCGATGGATGTAGATCTGTCAGAGAATCTATCAGATGCGCCATATGCTATGGAACCTATTAAAGAGCAACAGATGATGAGTGCCGCGAGGGATATTCTCTTGTTCATGGTTTAAGTATACCAGTTCGAGCGTCCAATTCCGACATACTTTGACCTACGAACTGGGTCGTAGAGGCTATTAGAACCTATTTTATGATAAAAACGGCAGGTCCTAGTCATCAACTCTCCGTCGATAACTAAGAACGAATAACAAACAGAGGAGCACTATTGGCGTTCCTAACGCAACTGGGAGGACTTGCCCAGGATTGAGATTTTTCTTCGGTGCAACATTGAAGTGAGTAATCGTGCTGACTTGCGGCACCTCGCTATTTCCCGCTTCGGCAACGATAATAAGCGAGTACGTGCCGGCCTTCACGAAGTGGATCTTCCAGCTCAATGGTAGTGTTTGCTTTGCATCAATTGAGCCGATATAGAGGCCTTTCTCAGCACTCCAGTCTTCAAGATCAACTGGTAGCTTTGTCGCTGTATCCACTAGAGAAAGGTACGTGGTCACATCGCTGAGAGTCGTGCTGGCGGTATTCGTTATCTGCCCCTGCACCGTCACATAATCACCGGCAACTCCGTTTAAAGTATTTTGAGAGAGTATCTGGATCGAGAGCGATGGAGGTACTTTTGTTGTCTGCGCGTTCACTGCAAGGGCGAACGATAGGGAGATAATACCGACACAAGTTGTAATGAGTGCTCTTTTCATATTCATTCGCTTCGTATGACTCCCTGTCGTTGGAACTGGCGCATCGCGAAAGCCAGGAGTGCGAGGGCGAGCAGACAGAAAACTGCGAGCGGGAGAACAAATTGCCAGTTCTCGAGAAGCGAAGTCTTGTAATCGACGAGGACGTTATCAAGCGATGAGAATATGTTATCGATCGGATTCGCGCGGCTGATGATTTGCGACACTATATCGTTCTTTAGCGTGCTTGAGAACACGGCAGGAATAGAGAGTCCGAGCAAGATAATAAGTCCCGTGGTCAACGTATTTTTACTTGAACGAAAGAAGAGCGAAATCGCGAACACGAGAAGCACGAAACCAAGTACGCCAAGCGTTCCAAGAAGCGCCGTATATGCGATGAATGGAATTGCCAAGTTAGATCCGGCGGAAGCGACGATAATGTAGGGAATGGAAACAACAAAGATGGCAAACCAAAGAGTCAGCGCGGCGAGCAGCTTTCCAAGAATAAAATCGGTCAGCGAGACCGGGGAGAGGAATATACTTTCAGCGGTTTCTTTTTCAAACTCGGTGGTAATGATCGAGGAGGCATCAACCGTGACTACTAGCAACCCGACTCCGATAATCACCTTCCCCAAAAGCCAAAGCAGTTCCGTCTGATCGAGCAAGCTCAATTCCTTGTTTGTCAGAAGCAAGTAACAGGTGACGCTAAATAACAACGACGAGATCAACAGCCACAACATGCTTTTCCATGTGTAGAGTTCTCCTTGTATTTCTTTTTTCCAGATGTGGGTAAACATATTATGCGCTTGTGAGGTGGAGGAACACCTCGGTTAAATCTTTGAGGTTCGTTTTCTGTTTGAGTTCCTCTATTGTCCCCTCGGCTATGAGACGTCCTTGGTGCAAAATACCGATACGAGAGCAAAGTCTCGATACTTCATCGAGGAGATGCGATGAGAGAAAAATGGTGACTCCCGCAGCGCTCAGTTTTTTCAATAGTTGCTGCATCATAAGTTGCCCTTGTGGATCGAGCCCCAAAGTTGGTTCATCGAGGATGAGAACCTTTGGATCGTTAATGAGTGCTCGTGCCAGACCCAATCGCTGCTTCATACCGCGCGAATATGTGCCGATGGTCGAGTTCCTTCGCTTCAAAAGATCGACTTCCGACAAGAGGGCTGTGATTAGTTTTTCTTGGTTCTTTTTTGGAACCCCGTAGAGATTAGCGAAAAAATACAGATATTCGCTTGCGGTCATCCATTCATAAAAGCCTCGGCTCTCCGGAACTACCCCCAAAAGCTTAGAGACATGTTTTTTGTCATGCACAGGCCCGTCATCAATTGCTATTGACCCTTCGTCTCCCTGCAAGATTCCGGTGATCATCCGGATGGTGGTCGTCTTACCCGCGCCATTGGGTCCAAGAAAACCGTAGAATTCGCCACGCTGTATCTCAAGGTTTAAGGCATCGACTGCTTTTGTGCCGCCGTAGGACTTGCTGAGATTTTTTACGGAAATAATTGCAGTCATATTTACTCGTCGAGGTTTCTTTGCTTTTTCTTTGAACTCCAAAATAGATTCATCAGGAGACTTGAACTACCCACAATGATGAGGAACCAGCTAACAAAGAAATTGATGGTGATCTGGTCATCGGGCGTATCGTAGAAAAATTTAAGATAGAGACCGAATCCGACGACTGCCAGCGACACGAAAAGAAATATCTGTCGCATATCATTTCTCCCAACGAAAGCTGTTAATGATTGAGCTGAAAGTTAATGCGAGTGCTGTTGCTTGATTCGCGTCGGCGGAAAGGGTGATGACCCCGGCTTTGTCGGCTCCGGTGATATAGGTTCGTATGGTTTGGTACGAAGTGCCATTCGCCGTGCTCGTGTAAGTCAGCTGATATGCATCGCTGCCGTTGACCGACACTTTCTGATAATTCACTCGTTTGTATCCAGAAAGTGAAGCCTTGAGCTTCGGTTCATCCTGACTTAAGACATACAACTCAAGCGTGCTGTTGTCCGGCACGTCCATTGTTTCTACTTTCGCGGTGCCTCCGCTAAATGAAAACGAATATCCTCCCGGCTGGTTCGGGCCCAACTGCCAAGATTGTGGAAATTGGATCGTGTAGAAATTCTCCGTCAAATCCCTGTTGTGATAGGTGTTAACGGCAGAGGTACTACTACCCGTATTATTCTGTGTGGGCGTCGGCTTTAGCGAAGCAGGATTCACCGTCGGCCCTATGGGATGGGAGGCAGGACCGTAGGTATAAAAGATTAATCCACCGAGAGCGACGAGAGTGAGGAGGGTTATAAAAATTACCTTCTTATTCATGTGGTACCCCTGTCTGGAAGTATATCAGTTCGAGCCTCTAACTCCCCCTCAAAAATGAGTGGCTCAAAACAAGGACAAAATGGCTGACTGGGGGTCTGGGACGATGTTGGAACCTTTATTAATCCTTGAAATTAAGCAATCCTTTTAGCCTTGAACGAATATAAAACAATACCAATGTATTCGGGGAGGTAAAGAATCAGGTCAGGCAAAGTTGTAAGAAGTGACAGATGAAATGCCATGGGAAAAACGGCAAGATTTGCTACCACCTCCCATATGAGAAAAAGTACGGTATAGATACGCAGGTATGGTTGCTTAAATACTTCTTTATTAAAAATAAAAGCATAAAAAATGATATAGGACGGAAGACTAACTCCCATGTCAATTAACTCAACCTTCAGTCCTAATACGTTAGAACCATATTGGAGAAAGCCGGTGAGATATGCAAAACCGACCACAATGGAAAAAATCCAAAAATATATTTTCCACAATTTATTCTTCATGGACATAGTTTAACCTATGGACTGATGGTTTGGTACGACGTTGGAACTTTTATAGGCTCCAACATTCGTTAGCAAGTGAGTCGATTTGGGCGTAATAGTCGGACTCAATGCTGTGCTGAGTACCCATTAACGGAAAAACTGTTGGGTCGTTTATTTCTAGAATTAAATGCTTACTGAACTCTGTCCAAACTTTGTAGCACGGTCTATTTGCGACAAGATATTGGTTTTGCATTTGTGAATTTAGATCTTCATACGTTGTCTTTAATATTGTTTGCACCTTTGCGCTTGAAAAAGTCTCAAACTCTTGTTTGGTATAAGCCGGATTATCAAACATGACAATTTTCTCAAGTGTTACTTGGAAAGCTGTCGTTTCTGCAACTTTTTGTAAATCCTGAGCTTTAGCCAATTCACTATTACCCTGTTGAGTTAAAAGGATGCCATAAGCGGCTAGGATGATCCCGAATACTGGTATTAACCACTCTTTTATTATTTTGAATGCTGTTTTCATTTACTGAGTGTCGTAGATGATGTTAGCACCTTTCACACTAAGCATGACCAAGTAATACAACTTGCTACCGAGATCGTGCAATCGCTCGACAACGACGATGGTAGGCGCATCTTGCAGAACATCAAGACTCTTCGGGAGCAGTTTGAGCCGGAGGTGGTTGCGAGGGAGCAGGCTTCGAAACCTCGCCGGGCAAAGGTTGCGCGAGGATCTTATAGAGCGTTAGGAGACGACGGGTCATTTCTCGGGCCTCCTCTATCGTGATCTCTTCTCCATATGTTTCCTTGTAGATGCAGCGGAACTCTTCGAGGCGCTCGGGTGAGACTTCGTGGCCGGTGGGTGGCATTGCTAGCAATGTACCCCCCCCCACAACCTGCAAGTGTCTCTTGGGAACTTCACCTCGGACTACTGCATCTCTCGGAACCTCTCATCCTTCATCATTTGGTCTTTGAGTGTTACATTTTGTGTTATCAATTCACCGAAACGAACATTAAAATCGTCGCGTAGCTGAAATACATGGTGTGACTGATTGACCTGTGCGAATAGATCCATCAACCCCATCGCTACGTTTGCGATCCACCACAAATTCGTCTTTACTCTAAACTCCCGCTCCGCATCCGTTGCGTATTCATCGAAAAAGGGCGTGACAAAACCCGGATCATCGGCGGGCTTCATCTTGAAATTATTGAACGCATACGCGAGATTGGTGTGAGCCACCGAATTGTTTATCATTTGCTTTTGTCTTTTGATCGCATCGGACATTTTATTGAAATGCTGATTGAGCCATTCGTTTTTGGCATGTGCTAGTTTCGTCGGTATCTCGATGCCCCCATCTGCGGTCACAAGGCGAAAGTGATCTGGATCATCGTGGGCCATTGCGTATGCCGCCCATGCGCCAGCTTCAAGTGCCTGTCGTATGTCCATCCCCGTCTGCACATGGTGTAAGCGCACGGCAGAAAAAAGAGCCAAAGTTAGGTGCTTTTTCACCTGTGAGAGAAAGACAATGAAAATGTACTTCTCCGGCGCGTCGATTGACTTGATAAAGCCGTTCATCAGAGATGTCATATTTCCAGCATTCGCGAAAAACTCTCCGTAATCCTTGTTGGCGGCGAATACCAGATCGCGCTCGCGATTTATGATGTCCTCAAAGGTTTCGTCACCTGCCATAGGATTTTAGTAGCCGCGATGCCACCGATTAGGATGGACGGCGAAAAACAAATGCCCGATTGGAGCAAGTTGCTCAAAAACGTTGATGATTACCAATGCGCCACCGAGTATCGCCACTGCCCAAACGAACAGGTAAAGAGCTTGGTATTTGTTTCTACGCCACCAACCCTGGCTTTCAACATCGTCGATAATCTCACCCATGAGCAGACCATCGCGGGTGAAGTAAATCCCTCTTCCGGACGGTTCACCCGTTGCATAACCTCTTTGTACGAGATTTTCCAAAGCACGAATGACAAGATCGTAAGAGTAATTTCCACCTTCGATTTTCTTTGCAATCGGATCTTCGTTGAGAAGCTTTAGGGCCATATCTTCTCGTAGCGGAGTACCTAGGTGATGGTGGCTCCAAACCGTCCAGTAAAGAAGGCGCTTCTCAAGCGGCCACGCAGCATCTCTACCAGCCGCTTTCCAATCTTGAGAGAGTAGCTCTTGATACAGCTCAAGCTTCTTGAAGAACTTGAGTTGGATCGGTAACTCCATTGTCGAGCATTATACGGCTCGTGGTAGCTCTTTGGCTATAGGAGGGATTCGCGATCGAGCCGTAAAGTCCCGCCAAAATACCTCCCGAGCGTACTCCGAGCGAGTTTGATGCTTCTCTTTCCTAACACGCTCGATCTCAGCCGCTATTTCGGGCGGGACGGAGATCGTGAACGTCACTGTCTTGCGCGCCATGACGATATTCTGTCGCTCACGTAAAATCGCACAAGGGGTGCAAATTTGCCAGAATGGCAAAAATAACTCTGTTCAGCCACCCTGGACTCTTCTTCCTTAGTGTGACGAAGTATTACTCGGACTGGGGGACGTGGACTCGAATCAAGATACTCTGCTCCAGAGGCCCTAATGCTTGTTTGCGGTCGCCGCTGCGGGACTTGGACTCGAACCAAGATACTCTGCTCCAGAGGCAGATGTCCTACCATTAGACGATCCCGCAGCGCCACCCACAAACAAAAACATTTTCCTGCGGAACCGGATGAAATGCAAAGCAGTTTGCATTTCATTCCCACCATTAGACGATCCCGCAATGCGGGTAACAATACCGGAAAACATCACCCGATTCAATCGAGCGTTATTTTACAATGGCGAGCGAGTGCGGTTTGCCCTCAGCGATTGCGGCGTGCGTGATGCGAATGAATTGCGCTTTCTTTTCGAATTCAGGAATCGTCTTTGCGCCCACGTATCCCATGCCCACCTGCACGCCCGAGGCGAGCGTGGCGACGATCTCCGCCACCGGACCTTTATAGAGCACCATCGCTTCCACTCCTTCCGGCACTGCTTTCCTGCCATGCGTGAAGTAGCGTTCGGAGCCGGATGCGCTTTTGATGACCGCTTCGGAGCCCATGCCGCGATATTCTTTGAATTTGCGTTCATCCTTTTCAACGATCTTGCCCGGTGCTTCGTCGGTGCCGGCAAAAAGATTACCCACCATCACTGCGGAAGCTCCTGCGGCGAGCGCTTTTGCAATGTCGCCCGATGTGCGGATGCCGCCGTCGGCGATGACCGGAACTTTCTTTTTGCCTGCAATAGCTGCGACTTCGAGGATCGCCGAGAGCTGCGGCACGCCGACGCCTGAGATGAGGCGCGTCGTGCAAATGGAGCCGGGCCCCACACCCACTTTGATCGCATCCGCAAATTGGCACGCTTCTTTTGCGGCCTCAGCTGTCGCGATATTGCCGAAAATCATTTTTGCGTGCTTGAGTGTTTTCTTTATTTTTTTCGCGCTCGCGACGACATTGAGATTATGTCCGTGCGCGCAGTCGATTACAATTGCATCGCATCCGGCATCATCGAGTGCTTTCGCACGATCTGCCGCAAAAGGCCCGCATGCAGCGGCAACTTTGACTCCAGCACTTTTCACTTCGCGTACCATTTTGACCTGTTCGTCGATCGAGCAGTTGCGGTGCAATACTCCGAGCGCGCCGAGCTTGCCGAGGGCGATCGCCATCGGCGCCTCGGTCACACGATCCATCGCGGCGGAAAGAAATGGGAGCGAGAGTTCGATCCCTGCTATTTTTGTTTTGAGCGACGCCTCTGCCGGCTCCATCTGGCTTGCACCAGGGCGGATCAGCACGTCGTCGAAGGTAAACGCTTCTTTGAGAATCTTACCTGCCATGGCCTATTATAGCCGAGTTGACAAAAATGTCAAGCCACTCCGGGTTTATTTTCTTCGCTCAATAGCAGCCTTGATGAACACGTTGAAGAGCGGGTGTGGCGAGAGTGGGCGGGCCCGAAGTTCGGGATGGAATTGCGTGCCGAGGAAGAATGGATGTTCGCTCTTTGGCAATTCCGCAATCTCCATCAGATGGCCGTCGGGCGATTTGCCGGAAAACATGAGGCCTGCTTTTTCGAGTTGCGGAATATAGTCGGGATTCACCTCGAAGCGATGGCGGTGCCGTTCCGAAACGGAAGCTTTTCCGTATGCCTCGCGCGCGATCGTACCGCCCGCCAAATCGCATGGATAGGCACCGAGGCGCATCGAGCCGCCATAATTTTTCTTTGCGAGTTTCTCGATTTGCTCTGGAAGGATGGCAATTACGGGATACGGTGTTTTGGGATTGATCTCGGTAGTGTTGGCGTTTTTGAGACCAGCGACATTGCGCGCATATTCCACCGTCATTAATTGCATGCCGTAACAGAGGCCGAAATATGGAATCTTGTTTTCGCGTGCATATTGAATGGCGATGATCTTCCCTTCGATGCCTGTCTCACCGAATCCACCGGGCACGATGATGCCGTCGTACTGCGCCAGCGATTCGACCGACAGTGTGCCCTGTTGAATGTCTTTTGCGTTGATCCATGCGATCTCTGGCCTCACGTCGTGTGTGAAGGCAGAAAATTTAATCGCCTCGATGACCGAAAGGTACGCATCGGAAAGTACGAAATCGCCCGTATCGAAATATTTTCCGACGATCCCGATTTTGACCGTGCCGTTGCCGTTGTGCGCGTGCGCGGCGAACGCTTTCCACTCGCTGAAATCGGGAGTCTGCTTGGCGCGTTTCCCCAGCGCGCTCATAAGGATGTCGGAGAGTTTGTCGCGCTCAAAATTGAGCGGCACATCATAGATCGAGTCCACGTCCGGTGCGGAAATTATTTTGTCGGCCTGCACGTTGCACCAGATTGCGAGTTTCTCTTTGCGTTTTTTGTCGAGCGGGTGCGTTGAGCGTGCGATGATTACATCGGGCTGCACGCCGTAGGAATTGAGCATGCGCACCGCATTTTGTGTGGGCTTTGTTTTCATCTCGCCGATTGCGCCCGGCACCGGCAAATACGAAACCATCACGAAGAGAACGTCGGCGGGATGCTCGAGGTGCATCACGCGTGCTGCTTCGATGAAGAGTGCATTTTGAAAATCACCCACCGTGCCGCCGATCTCCACGACCGAGACGTCGGAGCCGGATGCTTTTGCCGCGTGTCTGAGACGATTGATCACTTCATCGCGCACATGCGGAATGGTCTCTACACATTTTCCGCCATATTCCAGATTGCGCTCCTTCTCGATGACGGAACGATAGACCATGCCGCTCGTCATGTAGTCATCGGGACCCAAATCGCGTCCCAAAAAACGCTCGTAGTTGCCCATGTCCTGATCGGTTTCCAGTCCAGAGTCGAGCACGAAACATTCCCCGTGTTCGATCGGGTTCATGGTGCCAGCATCCACGTTGAGATACGGGTCGATTTTGACGAGATTCACAGAGAGGCCGCGTGCGGTGAGAAGTTTGCCGATCGAGGCAGTTGCGATGCCTTTACCGACGGCAGACATTACGCCGCCCACGACGAAAATATACTTGTGTCCTGCGCGCGCACGCTTCATCGGACTCCACTGTATCACACCTCGCGCCCGCCCGACAGCTTTGCAGGTCGGTGGATAGCGAGAAATCGAACAATTAGGCCTTCAGATAGCGGCGCACGGCCAAATAACTCGAGAGTGCACCGAGCGCGATCCCGGAGGCCATGACGATGAGGAAGATGAGGGGAAATGCGGAGACGTAGTAGGAAAAGACATTAAACGTACCGAGAAAATTCTGCGATCCGGGCCCCAGCCATGCCGTGAGCGGGTACAAAAGCAAGAGGACGATGACGCCGGAGATGACGCCGTAGAGAATACCCGCAATCACAAACGGCCCGCGTACGTACCAATGCGATGCGCCCACCAGATTCATGACCCCGATCTCATCGCGGGCGGTGTAGATTGCAAGACGGATCGTGTTGAACGCGATGAGGAGCGAAGCTGCGCCCAACACAAGCGCGATCGCAAGCCCCAAGCTCCGCGAAGTATTGATGATGTTGGTGAGTCGATCGATCGCGGTTTTGTTCTGTGTGAAATTGACCTTGTCGATGGCGCTTCCCGGACTCCCGCCGCTCGATTGCTGCGCATCGAGATATTTTGCAATCGCCTCATACTGCGACGTTTGCTTAGCACGCACTTCGAGTGAAGCGCCGAGCGGATTCACGCCGAGTTCTTGCAGCGCCTGCATCGTGAGCTGGTCACCCGCATGACGCTGCTGAAAATTCGCGAGCGCCTGATCAGCAGAAATGTAGGTGGTGGAGGCGACTTCCGGAAGTGCGTTCAACTGTTGCTGCAACTGTGCGATCTGATCGTTGGTCGCGCTTGTGGTGAAATAGACGGTAACGTCCACTTTATCGGTGATATTGGCGAGCGTAGAGCTAAGTGCGGCACCGGAGATGATGAGGGTGGCAACCACGAAGAGCGTGATCGTCATGATGAGGACCGCCGCGAGCGAGACGAAGCCGTTGCGAATAAACCCCACGAGTCCGTATCGCGCGATCCGCTTTGTGGTTATCCAAAAAGACATACCAATAGTTTACAGTACGTATTTCCCCTGCCGGTCGTCGCGCACGATCCTGCCCTGATCCATAGTGACAACTCTGCGCCCAATCGAATCGACCACTGTTTTGTTGTGCGTGGTGAGAAGCACGGTCGTGCCGAGGTCGTTGATCTTTTTCAAGATCTCCACGACGTCGTGCGCGTTGATCGGATCAAGATTGCCGGTGGGCTCATCCGCAATGAGGACATCGGGCTGATTGACGATTGCGCGGGCGATCGCGACACGCTGCTGCTCGCCACCGGAGAGCTCGTGCGGGAAACTCCATATTTTGTCGGCGAGGCCAACAAGTTCCAAGACATGCGGCACGTCTCCCTGTATATCTTCGTCGCTTTTTCCGGCGACTTCGAGTGCAAAAGCGATATTCTCGTAGACATTTTTCGTCGGCAAAAGACGAAAATCCTGGAATATCGTGCCGATGTTGCGTCGCAATTTCAGCAAATCTCTGTCGGACAATTTCCCGATTTCGCGCGAGCCAAAATAGACCGCGCCTTCGGTCGGCTCTACTTCGGCAAAGAGCATTTTGAGGAGCGTCGTCTTGCCGGCGCCCGAGTGGCCCACGATCGAAACGAATTCGCCCGGATCAATTCCAAGGGTGATGTCTTCGACAGCCGCAGGGCCACCATCAAAATATACTTTTGTAACCTTGTCGAAGTAGATCATGCCGTAAGAGGACATTATACCGCGCCTGCTCCTGCCTCCAACCCCTTTTCCGCATTAATGAAACTTTGAATATCGCCATTCAAAACTTTTTCCACATCTCTGCGCTCTGCATCAGTGCGATGGTCTTTCACCATTTGGTACGGATGCAATACATAGGAGCGGATTTGGCTTCCCCATTCGATTTTCGTCGAAGCGCCGGTGGAGAGTCCGCGTGATTCGGCGAGCTGGGCCGCTTCCCGCATCTGAAATAATTTGCCGCGGATCATCTCAAGCGCCTTCTCTTTGTTCTGCGCCTGGCTGCGTTCGCTCGTGACGTGCACACTGATGCCGGTGGGCTTGTGCGTCATGCGCACGGCCGTATCGCGCTTGTTCACATTTTGCCCGCCGGGGCCGCCGGAGCGTGCGACGGTAATTTCGATATCGGTTTCGGGAATGTGCAGATCGCCCTGATCGGGTAACTTGGGCAACACTTCCACGAGCGAAAAGCTGGTCTGCCGCTTCCCTGCCGAATTGAATGGCGACATCCGCACCAGACGATGCACGCCAGCTTCATTCTTCAGCGCACCGTATGCGCCGGAGCCATCCACTTCGAATGCGACGCTGCGATAACCGCCCATTGAATTTTGGTTCGACGAGAGCAGCACTGTTTTCCATCCACGTAATACCGCGTATTTGGAATACATTTCAAAAAGGATGCGTGAAAAATCTTCCGCATCGTCGCCGCCTGCCCCGGAAATGATGCTCATGATCACGTCGCTTTTGTCGTATGCCCCGCCGCCTGCGAGTTTTGCCTTTAAATCTTGATATTCCTTGAGCGTCGCCTGCGCTTTGTCCTTGTCATTCCAAAAATCCGCCTGCCCCATGGCGGATTCTATTTCTACGATGCGAGATTCGATTGCTTCTTTATTCACTTGGGCAGTATACCGCGCCACCACGCGAGCTTGGAAACCCTCGGTTTCCAACGGCTGCTGCTGCAGCCTGCCTTCCGACACGGGAAACTCTCGTTTCCCGACCCTTCCCACGCGACGCGCCTCACTCACTTCGTCCGTGAGCCACCTCGCGGATTTGAACCGCGGACCCCCGCTTTACGAAAGCGGTGCTCTACCAACTGAGCTAAGGTGGCGACGCCGCTCATCCTACGTCATCGGGCTTGGTTTTTCAATCAATTTCGGCTATTCTCAACGTGTTTCGCCGATGTAGCTCAGTTGGTAGAGCACGTTCTTGGTAAGAACGAGGTCTCCGGTTCAATCCCGGACATCGGCTCAAGGATTTACAGGATACTCCCACAATTCTTCGATGACCGGCACTCCCGAAGTATCCGAGATGTCTTCGGGTGTGATGTGCGCATGCGCGAAGATTTGCTGCTCAAGTTCGTATCCAATGGCCGTCAATCTGTCGTAATGTGCATCATTCTCAGCAGCAGTTGGGAAGCGGTGTAAATAGCGCTTCCGACCGTCGAGAAAACGTTCACGGATGGGAACAATACCGTATGGGGCGACGCGACAATCTCCATACTCGATTATCTTCGGTTCCCAAGTACTTTCCCCAAGGATACGATCGAGTGCACCGAATCTAACCATTCCGATGAGTTGGACGACGCGTTCGGGAAGCCCGATCTCTCGTGCGAGAGCCTCGGTCGCCGCGTGCTGTTCGGGCCCATATTTTTTCTCGTAGTCAGCCTTCACTCCCTCCCAATACGCTAACCCCTCCGGCTCCACCGCATCGGGAAAATACGTGAGATCGAATTTCAAAATATTTCCCATGTCGTGAAAAAGACATGCGAGGATCACGTCATCCTTATCTACTGGTTGTTTAAAATTCTCGCAAATCAATTTCCCCACCGCCGCAACGCGCAGTTGATGCAGCTGCAGATTCGGCATGATGTTGTATGCCGAATAAATTTCGCGGGGAGTTCGCATGGAGGCTTATACGTTCTCCGGCATGTGAGATTCTTGTGCCTCGTCCTCTGGAGCCGAGAAAGTTTCTCCGCCCACGATTGACGGTGACGCAACATGGCTCATGGTTTCTTCTTCCGCAATCTGTATATCCATGCGTTCCTCTGCATTTGCATTCCGTTCGATGCGTAAAAATCTTCCGATGGTGGGGTTTGCCGTCACGACGGCGAAATCCGGACTCGCCGAAATCGGCTCGATTTTCAATTTCGGATAGCCGTGGTCGGTAAGATAATGTTTCGCAGTATTAAGGAGTTTGCCCACTATCGGACGCTGCGCGGTGCTGGGCACGGAAGTCCAAAGCGCTTTGACTGATGCTTTTTTTCCGGACGGAGTTTTTTCAACGGCAAGAAAGCCAACTACGTTGCCCTCATGCATCGCAGCGAACGTGACCATATGATCGGAGAGTTGCAGAAGTTCATGTTTGATCTCTTTCACTACACCCTTGCGCTCCGAAGTCGCGGCACGATTCATACCAGTATCGAGCGCATCGTAGCGCAACCGTGAACGGATCTTTCCCGCCAATTCCGAAAGCTCGCCGAGGTTGAGCTCTTTTCCTTGCAAGCCGGGCATTTCGTGCCCTTCTTTCATTCCAGCCTTTCCGATATCCATATTCTTATGGTATCACACCGGAAATATTGGCAAGCGATAGTATCTTACGAACTTAGTTCCCAAAATGCAGCGGTACTGAAAGCGGCAATATGGGCGGGCCGTGCGGCACTGGACCCTGGTCGCCCTCTTGCGATCCTGAAGAAGATTGGTCTCCCGCATTCACTGCGTTTTGCTCATTGTTTTGATTTGCGGTTGTTGTGGCGGTTGTTGTGGCGGAAACTTGTAACGTTGCCGTTGATGCGGATGAAAACGCGGCCATAAGCTTCGGTTGACTTTCCATCCCACCCTTTTTATCGCCACCGCGCCCCGTATAAGCAGTGAGAGCGCTTCGTGTTGTCGTTGTCGTTGTCGTTCCCGGTTCCCCGATAACCAATCCCGTGCGGGCATGGATCGCAGAGCTTGTTTGCAAAAAGACCCCGATTTTCTCTGTTGCAGCGAGCGCGTTTTGGAATTGATTGATCGCATCGGGCGCTGCATCTTTTCCCACAAAATCGTCTCCAGAGAGGATCGTATCACTCGCGCTCTGAAGCTGCACCGCGACAAGTTGCGCCGACGAGGTAGAAATGCTACCCGACGACAAGCGTGCGAGCTCTGCAGAACTATTGAGTCCCTCTTGCGCAGCAGTACGAATGCTCGAGAGTGCGTGCGTGCGTGCAGCAATCGTCGCGGGGATGTGGGCGTGCGCATTGGCACGAATGGCAATCACATGCTCTTTTTCTGTCGCGACCGAAGAGGCAATTGTGTCCGTGGGTATGTTTTTCTCGGCACCGACTTGCGCGAGCACGTCGGCATATTCGTCGAGTTGCGCTTCGAAACGCACAGCAATCGCGTCACTCGTGTCCGGACTCGTACTGGCCGTCTCATTGATCACGTCGGCAACTTGTGCCGCATGCTCATCGAAATTCGCCTTGAGCGCGTCTTGCGTGGTTGTACTGAGGTGCCCTTCTGCAGCAAGCGTGGCCGCTTCTTTCACCCGCTCACCTGCGACATCCATCGCCCACTGTGTTTTTGCGGATGTGGAAAGTGCAAGTGCACCAGAGAGTGGCTCATTGACGTGTGTTTTTATTCCATATAAAAGATCGCCTGGAAGTGCACCTTCGGCAGCATAGGAAAGTCCGGCGGAAGAAACGAACAGCACGGCAACGAGTGCGAACGCAACGGGGCGGGGCGAAACTATCCAACCAAAACCAAGTGTTGCGCGCTCTGGAGCGGCAGACCGGCGCAACGGTTTCATCTCCATATAGGCATGGATCGTCTGGCGCATGCGCTCGCGCTCTTCACGCGAGAGAGAAAATTCTTCTCCCGCGTCGTTGAGATAGCTATGTACTTTGTTATTCATATATTGCAAATGGTTCGTAGTTTCGCGACGCCTCGGTGTATTCGCACCGAAACAACGTTTTCGGAAACGCCGATTGTCTCGGCGATTTCTCCGGTGGAAAGTCCGTCGATGAAACGCAGCGTAAGCACATCGCGATAATGCTCAGGCAACTCCGGTATTTGTGAGCGGATTGTTTCGACCAGCATGCGCTCGTCGAGTGCTTCCTCGCTCTCATGCACGCTTCCTTCCGAAAGCAGCGCCTCGATTGCGGGAGCGGCCGTTTCATTCTCCAAGAGTTCATCGAGCGAACGCGTCGATTTCTTGCGGTACTCATCGATGATGAGGTTGTGCAGGATGCGGTAGAGGAAACTTTTGTATTGTCTGATCTCGCCACCGCCCGCGACATAATCCCATGCTTTGAGATACGTGTCTTGGGTAAGATCGTAGGCACGTTCGCGGTCACTCACCCGAAAGAGTGCGTGACGAAAGAGCGCCTGGCTATGTGCCTCAAAGGCTTCCAGAAACGCCTTTTCTTCTTGTGGTTTCATTACCGTATCCTGTTGATTGAGACGGACGTATGCCTAAATACTTACCTTACGTGGGCACCAATCGGGATGTATTCATACTACTCTCTTGGCGCGTTGCAGTAAAATTGTTGCAGCGCTCAAAATGATGTTCGTCAAGGTGACAGTGCCACATACGCCGGAGGCCGCACGTACTGCGGTACTGCGCGGCCTCCGGCTTACATGATCAACTCCTTGTGCCTGCGCGGTGCCCTTTCGCGCGACCTAGACCTTTTTTGCATCATACAGACCTTCTGATGCTTGTAATAAGCGCCCTCGTTGCCGCGGCGTTTTGCCGCGGCGCGGACGCGCAAAAGACCAACTGGACTCATGGTACGCGGACATGATGAGGTGCGTATGAAATCCCATCTTCAGGAGCCCCGACGGCCGTTGTGCGAGAAATCCACTGCTATTTCACTCGTGCTGTCCTCTTCGCGTTTCTGCGCCAACTCTGTACCGATTCCCATTTTTCCTGCGGGCAAAAGAACGCTCACGGTCGTGCCGCGTCCTTCGGCGCTGCGCACCGTTATTTTCCCATTGTGAAGCTTTACAAGCTCCGAGACGATCGTGAGGCCCAGGCCGCTTCCCCCGTCGCCGCGTTTGCGCGACGGATCGGCCCGATAATACGGCTCGAAGATGCGGAAGAGGTCTTTGCGTGCGATGCCGCTACCAGAATCCTGCACGGTGAATTCCATGAAATCGGGATAGACGGGCTCGATCGTGAGCAAAATGCGTCCGTTGCGTGGCGTGTGAGAAATTGCGTTTTTGACGACGTTCATCACGATTTGCTCGAGCGCGGTCGTATTGCCCCACACCACTCGCCGCTCGCTCATGCGCACCTCAAGCTCGAGGAGTTTGGGTTCGGCGAGCTTGCGGAGTTTTTGCATCACGTTATCGACGACTCTGCCGAAGTCGACGTCGTTGAATTCGATACGCTCTGGTCGGATCGATGCGGAGAGCGAAAGGAGATTGTTGATAATCTCCGAGATACGATCGAGCTCTTCGACCGTACTCGTGAGAGACTTTTTGAGGCTTTGTTCGATCACGGGCGACATAAGCGCAACCTCGATGTTGGTCTTGGTGACGGCAAGCGGCGTGCGAATTTCGTGCGCGACATTGCCGATAAATTGCTTTTGCGACTCGAGCGCGTTCCTTGTCGGCGAGAGTGCGAGGCGAGTAATGATATAGGTAAAAAGGACGGTTACGAGAATGACAACTCCTGCCGCAAACGCGACGGTGCGCGAGCGCATGGCGCTCAACTCGGAAATAACAGCGTTTCCGATCGAGGCGGGTGTCGAATTGGGCGCGAGCGTATCGTTGATGCCCTGCGTCACCGCAGCAGAAGCGTCGTGATAGAGCTGCGTAGCGATTACGCCGACGACCGCTAAGAGAAAGAGTGAGAACGCGAGTTGGAGTAGGACTACGTTGATCTCGGTGCGGAAGAACGGATCGAAGCTGTACTTATGCGCGGAGTCGGTAACCAATCCCACGAACCGTTTCCAATACCCCCTCACCGTCTGAGAGACCCAGCTTTCGGCGAAGGTTTTTGACATGGACGTCAACCACGTTGCTGAATCCGACATAATTAAAATCCCATAAGTGGTTAAGTAGATCTTCCCGATTCACGACCTGATTCGGGTGACGCATGAAGTACTCCAGTAATCCGAATTCTTTTAGTGTGAGCTCCATGTCTTCCCCATCGCGCGACGCGCGACGCGTGCCGGGATCAAGTTCCAGCGTACCGACATGCAGCACTTCAGGCAAGCTCTCCGATGGCCGGCGCAGGAGCGCCTGCAAACGCGCGGAGAGTTCCGCAAAAGAAAACGGTTTTACCAAGTAATCATCCGCGCCGGAGAGGAGCAGGTTCACCTTGGTCTCCGTCTCAGCGCGCGCGGTGAGAATGAGGACAGGGACAGTGATGTTGTTGGCTCGCATCTCTTTGCAGACCTCGTGCCCGTCCATCGAGGGCAACATAAGATCGAGTATCACCGCGTCGTAATCATTGCGGTGCAGCGATATGCGCGTGAGGGCTTTTTTACCGTCGGAAACGATATCGACCGTATAACCGCCCAGTTCAAGGCCGCGTTTGAGAGCATCGGCCAGTTTTTGCTCATCTTCTACAAGAAGTATCTTCATATGGAATTATTGTGGATTAATCCTTTAAACGCAAGAACCATGTCAATACTAGGCAAAAGAGTATGAACTCTTCATGAGGCTCCCTACCCTGAGACGGGTGACCGACACGATTGATTACAGGCGAATAACCTGACAAAAGGAGTTCTGAGAAGATTTTTTGCGCGAGCGATTGGATATTGTTTGAACTCGGATACGGGAGCATGGCGATCATATGCACATTCCGATACCCTCCAATAGTTTCTCAGCTACAACCCCTCTTCGTACCATGTATCTATTTCCGGGTCTTTTCCCGAGAACTCAATGTGGCCGTTGTCATAAAATTCCAAACGTAACCAACGATTATTAGGAAGCCGGGTGATAAGCGTATGAGGTATCGCACCAGCGCGCCCTAGTTGATGCAGGGTTTCTTCATCGTAATAACGCGACATTCCATCAAAGAAATCTCGCGCGCCGAGGTCTGGATCTTGAAGCTCAAGGTATAAATCTCGTGCCCTAGATCCGCCCGGAAGCTGGATAAGTAATTCCATAAGCCTCGTTTCTTCTGCTGCGGAGGTGGGGTACCACATACCTTCCTCAGTATTACGTCTGAGATCGCGTGGCGTAAGCGGGTCATACTTTTTTTGCAGTTCACGATTCGATGCAATATCGTTACTGTATTTATTTAAATCCCCCTCGCTCAGATCCTTCACGAGTTCATGGAGACTTTCTTTCGCCATTCGGTATTCGGCAATGCCTACGGGGGAATCATATTTTTTGGCGTCCGCTGCCAAAAGTCGAGCTTTACGGACATTAAAGGCATCATTAAAGAAACTGGCTTCCTGGTGGGCAAGTTCGAATTGACCCGCTTTTGTCTTAGCGTGTGCTTTCTCCAGGGCTTCGTATTTTAATTTTCCTTCATCGGACAAGTGCTCTGTTGTTGAAGTAAGAAGCGATTGACGCAGCTCGCTCCAAAGAGCGAGGGCAGTGGCTAGAAGACCGGTATCATCAGAATGAACCGCCTTTCTCCATTGCTCTTTGGCGTCTCGGAATGTATCGAGTTTTTTCTGATCCTCTGGACTTAGATGATCTTCTCGTGCATGTCTATATTTCTCCAATGAATAACCCTCACTCATGAGAAAAGGGTACCACGAGATTTCTAACTTACATTTTGCGCACTGTACTGGACGCTGTTGGAACTAGAATAAAAGTTAGCAAAACATCGATATACATTCCAGATCTATTTATCTGGAGCTGCCCTCGTGAATAGGTTGAGAGTAGGGTCCTTTATCGAGGTCCAGCTCTATTCTTTTCGATGCAACAGAGCCGCAAGGTGTTTTAGCTTTAATTGTAAAAGCCCATGATCCCCAACCGCCTTGAGTAATAACTAACCTATTCTCTTCCACTGAAAAATATCGGGACTCATAAGAACGGTCTGTCTCTGTTGAATAAACAGCTCCATCATTATTATCAGCAACTTCAAAAAGAACCTCGGAAAACGATGCCGTACCGTTCTCGGGACTTGGAGCATGGTATTTATCAACTCCGTTGTAAAAACCCTCATATACTGCCGTTTTGGGAACCAAAACTATCTTAGGTGATGGACACGCATCCGAAGATGTCGACGCTGACTGAGATTCTCTGCTACCTTGAGACAAGTAGTGGGCACCTCCAGCTACGGCAATAACTAATACAAAAATCCCGAGAATCGTCTTCGTGTTCATAATTAGGAATTATATATTAGATGTTGAACCGAACTACGGTTCAATTTGCGCGAGCGACCGGATTTGAACCGGCGACCTTTCCCGTGACAGGGGAACGCTCTAACCAGCTGAGCTACGCCCGCATACGACTACGACGCGTTATTCTAGCAGAAACCGCTTTCGATGTCGTGTGTCGGGGGACGGGATCGAACCGTCGACCTAGCGCTTATGAAACGCTCGCTCTAACCAGCTGAGCTACCCCGACGCAACCCTAATATAACCCGCCGCAATGATTTTGGTAATACAATCCCCTCTCTTCAAATCTTGAACAACTCCCCCGACAAACTTTTCGACAAAGTTGCTGCAATGGTACACTTTTGGTATGTGGGAAATTATTATGACAATAAATTCCGTCTTGCTCTCGCTCGCGGGCGTCTTTCTCATTTACGCGCTCGGCGCGTGGATCATTCTGGGGGCAGGAAAAGAATTTCTACTTGCGCTTCTTCTTTTTATTTTCCTCTTCATAACTCAAATCGTGATCGCGGCGATCAATATGGCGTAAGCAACACGAACAAGACCCGCATGTGCGGGCCTTTGTTCGTTCGTGTTGCGGGGGCAGGACTTGCACCTGCGACCTCAAGGTTATGAGCCTTGCGAGCTACTACTGCTCCACCCCGCTGCGGCTTAATGTACTACACGCGTGATGTCGGCGCAATGAAACCGATTACTCACCTCACTCGACGAAATGAAATTCACGGAACACGCGCTCATACAGCGCGATCACACGCTGCGTTTCTTCCTCGCTCAGGTGCCACCCCGCGCCTTCATGCGCAATCTTGTTGCGGATTTTGTGGGCTTCCCACGCCAGATCGATCGTGCGGAAGCTCACACGATCAGCGCGCTTCATTTTGTCGGCGATGGTTTCCCCTTTCAATCCCAGCGTATCGAGCAACTCATTGAGCATGATGTCGGCTTCAAGGATCGCGAGACGACGACCCTGTTCCGATTCGCCACGTGCCTGTTCCACGATCCTGTTCCAGCGTAGATGGGTCTGGGGGATGTCGTGTGCGACGACGGTGTGTGCTGCGGCTTCGAATTTGCGCCGCTCGTGATAGCGAATCTGCTGAATGCGAATGATGCAATAGATCACGAGCGCGCCCATCAAAAGCGAGACGAAGAGCGAAACCGCGACGAACACGCTCCAATTATGGAAAAGACTGTCGTACACCCCGGGTGCAGAAGCCGTTTGCAGATAGTCGACGACTTGCGGCACGGTGACTGGATTCTGGATCGGCATGAGGGTGGGTGCAGGAGGAGTCCCCGGCGGAGGGGGTGTCCCCGTTCCGGCGATCGTCACTGCCGTGCCGGGTATCCACTTGAACGCAACTTCTCCCAAAAACCAAAACGCCCACGCGAACGCATCGCCGATTGAGGGACCCGGAGTCGGAGCCATGCAGAGATTATAGCCTAGCAAAGCGAGCGAAGTGGGAACTAGTTCACACTTCGCAGCGAGACGGCTAAAGGAGCGTAGCGACTATAGCCTCGCGAGAGGGACTCTCTCGTTACTTTTCAATATCCTCTCCAATCGCGAACAAAGTATCCTCCGCTCCATGTGCCCCGATGAGCTGAAAGCCGACCGGTAATTTTTTGCCACCGCGCTCCACGACTCCCGAGGGAATGGAGATCGCAGGTACACCGGCAAGATTCACCGGCACGGTAAAAATGTCGGCTGCATACATCGCGACCGGGTCGGATTTTTCGCCAAACTTGAAAGCCGGTACCGGGCTCGTGGGAAGCGCGATGGCATCGACAGATTCAAATGCTTTTGTAAAATCGGCGCGGATCAATTCGCGCACGGCTTTTGCCTTTCGGTAGTAGGCGTCGGCATAGCCGGCCGAGAGCACGAAGGTGCCCACGAGAATGCGGCGGCGCGTTTCCGGACCAAAGCCCGCGGCACGCGATTTTGAGTAAACTTCACTGATCGAATCGGCGGGAGCGGAGAGTCCGTAGCGGATGCCGTCGAAGCGTGCGAGATTGGTCGAAACTTCAGCAGGATTGATGATGTAGTACACCGCGAGCGAATATTTTAAGGCGGGCAGATCAATATCGACGAGCGAACAGCCCGCCCGCCTCAAACCATCGAGTGTTTGCTCGAATGCGGCGAGCATGTCGGGCTCGATTCCTGCTTTTAAAAATGCACGCGGTACGCCAATAATCTTCTGCATTTTTTTCTCGGTAAAAAATGAATCCGGCAGCGACGTTGAATCGTTTTCATCATGACCACGGATCGCATCGAAAATTATTTTGGTGTCCGCAACCGTCTGTGCAATCGCGCCGATCTGATCGAGCGAGGAAGCTGCCGCCATGAGCCCGTATCGCGAGACCGCGCCGTAGGTAGGCTTTAATCCAACAACGCCGCAAAACGCACTGGGTTGGCGGATCGAGCCGCCAGTGTCGGAGCCGAGTGCGGCAAGCGCCATCCCTGCGGCAACGGCTGCAGCCGAGCCACCGGAGGTGCCGCCCGGCACGCGCGAGGTGTCGTGGGGATTTTTTGTTGGGCCGAATGCGGAGTTTTCAGTTGACCCGCCGAGCGCGAATTCATCCATGTTGGTGCGACCCAAAAATACCGCGCCCTGATTTTTGAGTTTTGTGATAACGGTCGCATCGTAACTTGCACGATAATGCTCAAGCATTTTCGATGCCGAGCTCGCGATCCGATCCTCGATCAAAATATTATCCTTGAGCGCAATCGGAATCCCGGTGAGCGGCTGCGACTCCCCTTTTGCAATCATCGCATCGGCCGCTTTTGCTTCCTGGCGTGCGGAATCTGCCCACACCTCAAGGTATGCATGAATCTCTCCGTCCTTTTTTTCGATTGTATCGAGATACGCATTCGTAAGATCAAGCGCTGAATACTCTTTCGCATCGAGTGCGCGACGAGCCTCCGCGATCGTAAGTGTCGAGAGGTCCATATTATTTCTTCCGAGAGATCACTTGCTTCACTGCAATGCGATCACCCTGCCGCGCAGGCGCCGCATCAAGCAATTTCTCGGTAAACGTCCCGCTCTCAATCGGATTTTCGTCCGCACGCATCACATTGCGCAACTGCGGCGTGGAATCGACTTTCGAAACATCGGCCCCTTGGATAGTTTCGACAAAATGCAAAATGTCCGGAATCTCGCGCTCAAGCTTTAAAAGTTCGTCTTTCGATACTTCAAGACGTGCGAGTTTTGCGAGCGCCGGTACGTCGATTTTTGGTTTGCTCATTTCCCTATCATACGGAGAAATTCTCGTTCTGCCAGTACCGAGACCCCGAGTGCGAGTGCTTTTTCCAATTTCGAACCCGCTTCTTTTCCCGCAACAACGCCAGTTGTTTTTTTGGAGACCGACGAAGAAATTTTGGCACCGAGCAATCTCAGTTTTTCCTCAGCTTCGTCGCGGGACATTGATGTGAGTGTGCCCGTTAATACGTACGTTTTACCTTTGAGGGGAAGATTCTTTTTTTGCACTGTGGGAGCTTGAATAGTCAGCATCTTTTTGAGGCGCGTCAATAATTTCAAATTTTCTTTATCATGAAACCATTGGTGCACTGCCTTTGCCATGATATCCCCCATTCCGTCGATGGCGTTCAATTTTTCCTCGGTAGCTTTTGAAAGCGCCTCGATGGTGCGAAATTCCTGTGCGAGCAAAAGCGCGGTTTCTTCGCCAATATGCGGAATCGACAATCCGACCAAAAGCCGCGCGAGCTCAGTCTTGCGGGATTTTTGTATTGATTCGATAAGTTTTCTTGCGGAGAGTTCGGCAAATCCTTCGAGCGGCAACACGTCGCCCTCGGTGAGCGTGAAGATATCGTCGAAGTGCTGCACGAGTCCTTTTTCAAGCAGCAAATCAACAGTGCTCTTGCCTAAGCCTTCGATATCGAGCGCGTGCTTGCCGACAAAATTGTGAAACACCCGACGCATAACCGCATAGGAAGTTTTATCCACACATCGCCACGCAGCCTGCCCTGGAATCCGCTCGATGCGACCGTCACCACCACATTCGGGAATTTTTGTCGGCCACTTGAAGGGCTTGGCGTTTTTCGGCCGCAGGTCTTTTACGACATCAACGATCTCTGGAATGACGTCACCCGCTTTTTGCAGGATCACCGTGTCGCCGATGCGTGCGTCAAGTCGCTTGATCTCGTCTTCGTTGTGCAGCGTTGCGCGCGAGACGGTGGTACCGGCGACGGAAACTGGCTCTAGGTGGGCGACCGGTGTGATGACGCCGGTACGGCCTACCTGAAATACGATATCCTCGATGACAGTCGTCACCTGTTCAGCGGGAAATTTGAATGCGATCGCAAATCGCGGTGCCTTACCGGTATAGCCGAGCGCCTCTTCGTAGATACGCTCGTTGACTTTGACGACAATGCCGTCGATCCAATACTCCTGATGCCGGCCTTTTGCTTTCCATTCTTCCCAAAACGCGATGCACTCCTCGATCGATCGTGCGAGCGTATGGTGGTTGTTGACTTTAAAGCCGAGTTTGCGCATGTAATCCAATTCTTCGGCCTGCGTGGGAGGAAATTTCTCTGAAGTCTGCGCCACATCGTAAATAAACGCATCGAGTTTGCGCGACGCTGCGATCGAGGGATCAAGCTGCCGGATCGAACCGGCGGCGACGTTGCGCGGATTCGCATAGAGCGGCTTGCCGGCTTTTTTCTGTGCGCGGTTGAGTGCTTCGAGATTTTTCGAACTCATCCACACTTCGCCCTCGACGACAATGTCGAGGGGGCGCGAGAGTGAAAGCGGAACGGATTCGATGGTGCGGATATTTTGGGTAACATCTTCGCCCACCACGCCATCGCCGCGGGTCGCGGCAGTTTTCAGCATTCCCCTTTCATATGTAAAGACGACTTTGAGTCCGTCGATCTTGAGTTCGCACACGTAGGTGGGCTTCGCATCCGGGAACGCCGATTTGAGGAAACGCTTCACACGCAGATCGAACTCGCGCAAATCGTCGGGCGTAAAGGCATCGTTGAACGACCACTGTGGAATCTGATGGCGGACTTTCTTGAATTGCGGCAGGGGCTTGCCTGCCACGCGCTGAGTCGGTGAATCCGGCGTGACGATCTCGGGATGCTGCGCCTCGATATCGGTGAGCTCACGCATGAGCGAGTCGCGCGCCGCTTCCGTGATCTCCTCGATATCGTAAACGTGAAATTGAGTGCGGTAGTGATTGATCGCCGTCTTCAGCTTTTCGTACCGCTCGCGCGCGTCCTTCGGAATCATGGGGGTAGCGTACCGCTTTTATGACGCCGACTCCAGCGAATCAGTAGTGCAATTCCACGGAGCGCTGCAACGTGTCGCGGCTGGTAGAAATCGCCGCGCACGACGTGCTGTAGCCATCAGCGTGGATCGTGGTGCGTACCGCGTGCGTCGACGGATCGAGAGTTTTGGTTACTGATACCTGCGCACAATAATCGCTGGGCACCGACGCATCACCGAAGAGGTCCATCTGTACGGAGCTCATTGTGTAGGGATAGCTGGAGGAGCGCCCGGTCGCGCTCAACGGCTGCCGATCGCACGTGGGGTTCTGGGCGTTCGATGGCGTCGAGGTCCCGAAATAACCGAACCGAAAATCCCAGTACAGTGCACACTCGGCGGCAGTGTCTGCGGCATAAAACGCAAACTGAGAATTACGTCCAATCGAAGAAAGCGTCACCTGTTTCTGCGCGATCTCAAAAATCGCGGTCCCCAATTCGAGCACGATCGAGGCGATGAGTGCCGCCAGAAGGAGCGTGAATCCCCGCTGCCGGTTGCGTCGGCGAATAGCGGATTGACGTGTCTCGTGCAGTTGCATGGTCATGAAGTGCTGCTGCCGTCTGCTACCCAACGGTAGAGATCGCTCGAAATCGTGAACGAGCGGCGTTGGAATGCACCGGTTTGCCAGGTAACGGTGACGGATATTTGTATCTCATCTTGCGTGCCCGGGACGAGCGCCGCATCGACGATGCGTGTGAAGTTCGTATTGGTCCAGCCCGTGTTGTACCCGTAGAGTGTGCCGTCGGTTTGCAAAGGTGGACAGCCATACAAGGGGGCGGGCCCGTCTGCACACGTTGTAATCGCTGCTCCCGGATCGGTCTGCCGCGCGTCGATCGTGAAGGGTTGATTGTTGAGCGGAATCGGTCCAAAGAGATTGATCGAAGAACCGCTCGAGCTTTTTGCGATTTGCAATATCTGCGAGTCACGCAAGGAGCGTACGGCCTCGATCGCTTCTTGCGCGAGGTAGAACGCGGTGATTTGATCGCGTGCATAGTAGGCGGTCGCGAGACTCTGCGCGGTGAGCGACATCGGAGCGACGATCGCAACCGAAAGCAGGGTGATCGCCACCATCGTTTCGATGAGGGTAAAGCCCGGCGCATCTTTTTGTGTGCGCGTAAACGGTATGAATTTTTTGAAGTGATGCATATTACAAATCGAGTATACGCTGCACGGCAGTTGCCTGGATGTGAAAGGTTGTCTGGGCACTTGATCCGTGCACTCCGGCAGTTCCCTTGATTACAATGACAACTTTGGGTTGCGTGGTGTCTCCTGGCATCGTCCCGACTACATAAAATTCCATGCCTTCGATTGAAACTTCGGGTGCGGTAATGGGGATCGCCGTTGCACCATTTTCAGATTTATAAATGCGCCCCACGCCGTTACTATCTTTTGCAAAGGTGTACACCCACGGCGGATCGGACGATTTGTTGCCGTAGGGTTCGAAGGAGAACGTGGTGCTGCCGCTCGTGCAGTCTTTGGGGCTCGAATTACCGTTGCCGCTGCAGTTGACCGATCCATCGTAATTGCTGCCCATGCGCGCATTTCTCACGATACCGTCGAGCGCGATGTTGAGGTTGTTCATGACCGACTGGAGCGCCTGCGCTTTTCTGTTGGCGTTTACCAGCGAGAGCAGCGCGCCCACGCACACCACCATGACGATCGCAAACAGCGCAACCGCGACAATCATCTCGACGAGGGTAAATCCGCTGTGGCGCGTATGGTGTATGGCGTATGGTGTATGGCGGGAATTGAATCTCCCTTTTTGTTTTTTTTCCTCCATACGCGGTACAAGATACTTCATACCTTTTCTAATGAACGCTGGTACCCTGCTGTACGGCAATCTGACCGTTGGCGTCGATCGTAACGCCCATGGTATCGCCACGCGGCGACTGGAGAACAATGCGTGCGCTCTCTTGACATGCGGCAAGGTTTCCGGTGCACGAGGCACCATTGATGCTGATCCATGCGTCCGGTTCCGGGCGTTTGAAGAGGACGTCGATTGAGGTGACTCCGCTGCAACTCTCGACGCCTTGTGCGGGAGTAGCGCACAGGCTCTGTATTGCGTATCCCTGGCTGATGGTGGTCGCCTGAATAAGTTCGCACGAAGCATCTCCTGGAGAGGAACAATCGTAAAGGCCGTTGTTGGACGTATCGGCGAAAAGGACGTACGTATTCGGACTCGACAAATTGAAATCGACGCCATAGCCGGAACTGAAGCTGGCTGTCTGCCCATAGCGCTCCACCGATATGCCGTACACCTGCGCCTGACGCACTGAAAGCGCGATATCGTAGGCAAGATTCTGCAACAGAACAACGCCGCCGAAGCGGTTATTGTTGGCGAGTATGATTGCGGTCACAACGACGATGATCGCCGTCACAACAAGCAATTCGATTAGGGTAAAAGCCCGAGAGTAGACAATGGATCGACGCCGTAGATGCAAAGCAGCCATACAATTATGCAACTGAAAATGAGAAACGGTCCGAACGGTATCTCGCTTTTCATTGTAAACCCCCGCGGCAACTTACGGAACGCGCGCGTGGGGGTAAATCCCTTTGAGATGCGCTGCGCAGAAAGCGATGAGATGACGAGAAGCGGAACAGTCACGATTGCGCCAATCACGAATCCAAGAAAGATGGCAAAAATCCCGTGCAAGGGGCCCAAAAGCCAGCCGATCCCGAGTGCAAGCTTCACATCACCAAAGCCCATCCATCGTCCACGTGAAATAAACCAAAACACAAAGAGCGGAAAAGCAGCGATCGGCCCCGCGAGCATGAGGAGGGGGAGCGTTGCCGGTTCGATCGGATAGATAGCAACGGTGATTAGTGCGAGGGCGTCAAAGAGGTACACCCATCCATCGGGAATAATGGTATGCCGAAGGTCGTAGACCGCAATTGCGATGAGGAGCGCAGCTATCGCAAGGTACGGAGTAAGCAGAATGATTGCCGGGAGCGGATTCGCCCAGAACCCAAAATGCGGCAGATACGCAATGGCAACGAGCGCAAAGAGCATCCCCGTTGTGGCCTCGACGAGCGGATATTGGATCGAGATCTTGCTTTTGCAGAAGCGACATCTGCCGCGAAGGAGAATCCACGAGAGTACAGGAATCATGTCGGAGGAATGCAGCTGCCGCCCGCACGATAGGCAGTTACTTCTCCCTGTCACCGCTTTGGCTCCGTGACGGAGAATCATCACATTGAGAAAACTTCCCAGAAGGAGGCCGAATGCGCCGAAGAGAAATGCGATCATGAGGCCCCGAATATAGCACAAAACCCCGGATTCTCCAGGGTTTTGTGCTCTCTGATATTCAGAAGAGGGAGCTGGATTACGGCTTCACGTCGTAGCAGCCGACGCCTGCGTCTCCCGAAACACACGCTGCGGTATCGATGCCGGAGAAGTCAGCAACCGCGGTCACACCAGTGGCGGTGCAGAGTGCATACCCCGCAGGAATCGCGGTGATATCCGCATCGGAGTTGAATGACGTGTTGCCAGCAGTCTCAAGCGAGGCACCGAGGTGATAGCTCGAGCACAGTGCCGTATTTCCTGTTGTGCCGTAGGGCGTGTAGGCGTACGAATGGCCGTTGGTCGGATCGCTCGGGACGACAGAGATGTAGCCAGGGGTTACCAGCGTCGTCGTCGAAAGTACCGGCGGGTACGCGCTATTGGCGTCGTAGTAGAGCTCAAGGGCAAGCTGAATCTGCTTGATGTCCGCGATGCGGCGGGCGTCACGGCCTTTCTTGCGCGCACTGTCGAGCGATGCCAAGACGATCGACGCCAGAATGCCGATGATGGCAATCACGACCAGCAATTCGATCAAAGTGAAGCCCCGTTTATAAGATTTTGTCATGAGATTCAATGACTATGCGGTTAATATACCCCTAAAGGTTACGCTCATTGTATACCCCCACGTCCGAGGCCTTTCCTCCCCGTGTGGATAACCAGAACTTAGAAACTTGAGGCGATGTTGTAGATTGGGAGGAGGACTGACGCAAGGAGAATCGCGACGCCGAGGGCCAAAACCACGATAAGCAAGGGCTCAATAAGGCCGACTAGCGTATCGACTGCGTTATTCACTTCGCGGCGGTAAAAGCGCGCCATCGTGTCCAAAATCTGACCCATGTTACCGGTCTCTTCGCCGATTTTGATCATGGCAACGACGATGCCGGGCATCTCAGGATGCTTGCGCAGCGCCTCGGAGAGCGGCATACCGCCTTTCACGTCGGTTGCTGCGGCGGCAAGAATGTTTTCGTACGTGGTGTCGCCCACGACCGAGCCAGTAATCTCAAGGCCGCGTAAAACCTGAATACCGCTGCGGAGCATCGTCGCGAGATTGTCGGCAATGCGGGAGAGGAAGATTTTTTTGTAGATCCCGCCAATCGCGGGGGTCTCGAGCCGCGCGCGGGAGAGCACTTCCCTGCCATGGGTGGTGCGGCTGAAGCGAAAGAGAAATACCGCGCCGACAATGATGAGGATAATGATGAGCAGAATATAGCGAGCAAAGAATTGCGAAATACCGATCACGATCTGCGTGTAGACGGGGATGTTTTGTCCGGCCTCGTTCAACATATCGGCGAGGTGGGGAATGACGAGCGTCATCATGAGCCCCATGACAACGAGGAACGTCATGAGGATGAAGGCGGGATAGACCAAGGCGTTCCTCGCTTTTTGCGTGATCTCGTAGTTGCGGTCGAGATAATCGGCAAGGAACGAGAACGTCTCGTCGAGCTTCCCCGATTCTTCGCCCGCGCGCACCATGTTGACGTAGAAGGCTGAGAAAACTTCGGGGTGCCGCGCAAACGCAGCGGAGATGGAGGACCCGCTCTGGAGGTCGTTGGCCACGTCGGTCAATTTTTGACCGAGTGAGGGAGTGCGCGCCTCTGCGGCAAGTAGTCGAAACGCACGCAGCGCGGAGACCTGCGCTTCAAAAAGCGTTGTGATTTGCCGTGAGAGCATGACGATGTCGGCATTGGTGACGCGATCAAAAATGCTGAGACGCGCGCTCAGAAGCGAGCTGCTCTCGCTCGGATCGATGCCGGAAATGACGAGTCCTCTGCGCTGCAGCGCGGCGATCGCCACGTCCATATTGACCGCATCGATGGTACCCTGGCGTTCGTTGCCGTCTGCATCGAGCGCGGTGTATTTAAAAAGAGCCATGGCTTACAAAAGCTTCTGAAGGACGTTGGGGTTTAAGGAATATTCGTACGCGGTTTCCGGTGTGATCTCGCCGCGCGCGACGAGTTCTGCGAGTGAACGGTTCATGTCGATCATGCCTTCGTTCATGCCGGTCTCGATCACGGTCGGTATTTCGTGTGTGCGCTTCTCGCGGATGAGGTTGCCCACGGCCTTCGTGTTGATCAAAAGTTCGCACGCGGGAATAAGACCGCCGGAGATCCGCGGCAACAGACGTTGCGAGAAAATTCCTGCGAGGCTCGATGCGAGCTGCAGGCGTATCTGATCCTGCTGACTTGAAGGAAAGGTGTCGATGATGCGATCGATGGTTTGCGACGCGTTGTTGGTGTGCAATGTGGAGAAAACGAGGTGACCGGTTTCGGCGGCGGTCACAGCCGCAGCCATAGTTTCCGGCCCGCGCATCTCGCCGACGAGAAGTACGTCGACATCTTCGCGAAACGCAGAGACCAGCGCTGATGCAAAATCTTTGGTGTCGATTCCCACCTCGCGCTGATCGATGAGCGACTGTTTGGGCTCGAAAATATTTTCGATCGGATCCTCGATCGTGATGATGTGCTCCATCCGCTCGGTGTTGATGAGCTCGATCAGTGCCGCGAGGGTGGTGGTCTTCCCCTGCCCCACCGGCCCCACCACGAGAAAAAATCCCTGGGATTTTCGGGCAAACGACGGCAGCACATCGGGAAGATTGAGCTCGCCGATCGTCCTGATCTTCTTGGGAATGAGCCGGAGTGCGATACCTACCGATCCGCGCTGAAAAAATGCGTTGCCACGGAAACGAAATCCCTCGGAGCTTTCATAGGCAAAATCAACTTCCTGCTCAGCGAGAAATCGCTTCTCTTGTTCCGGGCTGAGGAGTGCTTTTGCAAATCCCATCGTATCGGCAGGCGTGAGAATGTCTTCTTTGAGCATCGGATTGAGATTTCCCGAGACGCGAATCGTGGGGTGTGCCCCGGTCGAGAAGTGCAGGTCGGACGCGCCTTCGTGCGCGACGACGTTGATGTATTTTTTCAAGAGTGCGGGATAGTCGGACATAGACATAGAATGAATGATATCAGGATACGCCGTGACGCTTCCCTAATTCTTCCGCAACCGTGTTGACAACTTCCGACGGGATCATGCTGGCTTTCACGATGTAGCGCGTTGCGCCGAGCTCTGCCGCTTTTTGTTTTTCGCTATCCTCGCTCTGATTAGTGAGCGCGATCTTCACTGCGTTTGGGGCAAGTTTTTCTTCACGCAACGTCTGCAAGAATGAAAATCCATCCTGCTCCGGCATCGTGAGGTCAAACAAAATCACATCGGGCACGAATCCACCGCGCAGGACGGTGAGCGCATCTTTCACCGAAAGGCACGCCTCGATCGTGTAATTTTCTTTTGCAAATTTCATACTGTACATATCGGCGAGGAATTTGTCATCGTCGATAAGAAGAACGTTGCCTTTTGAGATGGTGTCGTTCATACAGTTGGTTTGAGGTCGTCTTCTGCTTCTAGAGGCTTTTCTTCGGTGCCTGCGGGAAGAGGTGGCGTTGGATCTTCTTCATCACCCGCGAGGAGCAGCGTCGAGAGCGTGTTCACTTCGGAAAATGGTGTGCGCTTGTCGAATGCCTTGAGCATAGCATCCTCCTGCATCGTAAGCATGCCCTGGGCACGCGCGGCGGCCCACAATTTTGAGTCGACCGGATTGTCGAGAATGATCTTTTCGAGTGCAGAGGACATTTCGAGCACTTCAAAGACTGCCATGCGGCCGCGCAATCCGGTGGGACATGTGGGGAGCCGCGAGGGTTCGTATACGGTCTTCGGAATTTCGAAACGATATTTAGCCGGAAGCGACTCGAGTTGCTTTTCGATCGCCGCGCGACCACTCGCGGAGAGTTCGATGGGGGTTTCAGCTCCGGGACAAAAGGTACGCACCAAGCGCTGCGCGATCGCGCAGATGAGGACCGGCGGAATGAGGTACGGCTCAACGCCCATGTCGACAAGGCGCGGGATCACGCCTACCGCATCGTTGGTGTGAATGGTGGAGAGCACGAGGTGACCGGTGAGCGCCGCCTGGATCGCGAGTTTTGCCGTTTCCCCATCGCGAATCTCACCCACCATGATCACGTCGGGGTCTTGGCGCAGTGTGGTGCGCAGACCATTTGCAAAGGTGTAGCCGATTTCCGGATGCACCTGCGATTGAATGACACCTTCAACGTAGTATTCGATGGGATCTTCGAGCGAGAGCACATTCTTATGTTCGCGATCGACTTCGGAGAGCATCGAATACAGCGTCGTCGATTTTCCCGAACCAGTCGGACCTGAAATGAGGACGAGTCCGTGCGGTGCCTTCACCGCATTTCGTACGATGTCGAGACTATGCGGCGTCAGGCCGATTTTATCAAGTGGAATAAATCCCTGTTCGCGATCCAAAATACGGATCACTACTTTTTCTCCGTTGTAAGTGGGAAAGGTGGAGACGCGGAAGTCGATTTGGCGATTCTCGATGGATGCCGAAAAGCGGCCGTCCTGTGGTTTGCGCATTTCATCGAGACGAATCGAGGCGAGCACCTTCACACGCGCGACGAGCGCCCGGTGCGTGTTGAGCGGCAAAATCACACTCGTGTGCAATTCGCCGTCGACACGGTAGCGCACGCGCACGCCGCTCGGTTGCGGTTCGATGTGAATGTCAGATGCATGCCCATCGACGGCGTAGCGCAGAATCGTCGAGACGATTTTAATCGTCGGTGCGTCTTCTTGGATGTTGAGTGCGCCTCCTTGCGCCCCCGCCCCCGCAATTGATGGGTCTTCGAGATCGAGCGGCGCAAGGGTACTCTCGGCCTTACCCTTTCCCTTTATTTTCTGACTCTTTTGTTCGGATTCGAGTTCTGAGACGGCTTGATCTACCTGTCCGCCCAATCCGCGGTACATGGTGAGCACGCGCTGAAAATCTTCTTGCGATATTTGATAAATCTTGAAGGGCATGCCGCTCGTGCGCGTGATGAAATTCAAGGCATCGACTGCCTCGATGTCGCCTGGGTCCACCATGCCGATCTCGAGCACTCCTTCGGTAACACCCAAAGGTGCCAAGTGATAGTGCATCGCAGATTCTTCAGGGATGTAGCGCAACACTTCGTACGCGACTTTGGTGTCGCCGAGCGCGCGCGTGGTACATCGACCGAGGGTGGGCGTGACTCCCGGGGCTACTGAGGGTGCCGGAGATGGCATAACGAGAGCGCGCTTAGCGGCGCGGCGTGAATAATGAAGCGGCGCGGGTCGAACTTGCCGACTGTATTCCTTTCGTGGTGAGCGGCGCAAACGGATTATCGCGACCGACCGGCTCGGGAATGATCTGCGTCGTGAAATCTTTGAGGCTGAGGAACGAGGGCTCCGAGAAAATGCCACCGTTTAAGGTAACGGCACGTAGTGCAAGCAGGGTCGCGACGAGCTGTTGATCGCCGGCGCTCGCGGTTGCAGGCGTTTGCGTCGTGAGGATCTGCGGCGAGCTCGACGAAGAACCGGAGAGCCAGAACCAGATCCCGCCCGCGACAATGAGGGCTGCGATGACGATGATGATTTTATGCTTTGAGAGAAAATCCATACGAATTATTTGAGCCAATAGGTCCGCAGGGTGATGTTATACGTATAGAGCGGGCTGGATGCCGCTTGTGCGGCGGCGCCGGCAGTACTCGCGTTTGCTGATACCGAGAGGGAGACAAGATCGACGATGCGAAGCGACGTTTCGAGATCAGTAAGGAACTGCAGAAAATTCGCATAGGTGCCTGTCGTCGAGAATTTCATCGTGAGCGAATCATATTTTTGCCCGGAACTTCCGATGGCGCTGATCGGCGTCGCGCTCGAACCGACCGAGCTCGGCGTGGAGACGTCAACGTTTTCGAGTGCCATACCGTACTTGCTCGCCAAATTGTCGATGTCGAGAATGAGTCCGACGTTGTCGACGTGATCCGGCAGAAGCGTCTGCAGGCGGGAGAGGTTATTTGGATCGAACGAATTATATTTCGAAAGCAGCGATTGTTTGAGCTGCTGAAGTTGGGTTGCTTTGTCGAGGGCGGCATTGTACTGCGCGATCTGTGCCTGTGTCGCCTGCACCCCATCGTAGGCAGGTTTTGTGTAGAAGAAAAACATTCCTCCTGCGAGCACCAATCCGAGAATAGCAAACGTGAGTTTCATACTTATTGTGTGGTGCCACTCGCAGGAGCGGTGTTGGCACTTCCCGTGCTTGCAGGAGCGTTCGTTCCACCAAAGGACGAACCGGAGGTGCCGGAGGAAGGAGCACCTGAGCTCGGCGATGCGGCACCCGCTGCGGCGCTCTGTGCCGATTGAGCACCGCTCACCAGAGATGCGTAACTGATCGCGGCCGGATTGACTGAAGCGGAGAGATCGAAGTGTACCCCATCGGCTTGTCGCGCGATGTTTGAAAAGATGGGGCTGGTGATGACGCCGTTTTTGCTGAAGAGGTCGGCTTGCAGGGCGATTGAGTTCACGCTCTGTGCGACTCCCTGCATCTTCACGCTGATGTTCTGTGCATCGCTCGCTTCAAAATCAAGCGATTGGAATGAGACGGTCTGCAGTGTTGCCTGATTGAGTGCACCGAAAAACGCAGTCGGTGCGATATGTGCGTGAAGAATCGTATCGCCCGCCCGCATGCGGTCGTCGAGCTGCGTGATCTGCTGGATGAGCGAGGGCTCAAAGGCAGCTTCGGCGCGCTGCAATTGCGCTACTTTCGAAGTGCTTTCTGTCTGGAGAAGCTGACCGTAAAGAAACACCGCGACCGCAAGTGCGCCAGAGGCGACGAAGAGCACGATCGCGCATAGGAGCAACAGATCATTGAGTCCGCTTTTTTGCCGGGGCCGTGCCGGAGCGACAGTATCGTGCGGAATGAAAGTGCCGGGTGTGGCTGATTCTGCCATAAATTATCCGTTTTTGAGCTTACGCAGTGCGACGCCGAGCGAAACAGCGAATCCCGGCCCAATCTCGCGCAATACGTTTTCGAGAAATGCCGGTGTCTCCGTGCGGGCGAACGGATTCGCGATCTCCACTTCGACTGACAGCGCATTTTTTGCCTCGACCGAAAGTCCAGGAAGCGACGCGCCGCCACCCAGTAAGACTACGTGCGCTACATTTTTATTGTAGCGTTGCCCGTAGCTCAATAGTACCCGATTCACCTCCGAAAACACCCGCGAGAGTGTGGATAGGATTGACGCTTTGATGCGATCATTCTCATCCGGCGAGTATGCGGTCGAGTCGATGAGCCCGCGCTCGCGCTTTACGCGCTCGGCTTTATCGAATTCCCACGAGAGCGAACGCGCGAGATTCTCGGTCATGTGCTGTCCGCCGATTGAGATTAAGTGCGAGAGCCGCACCACGCCCCGCTCGACGACATACATCTTCGTGGTAGCGGCGCCGAGATCCACAACCAGGATCGGCGCGAGGCCGTGCCCCAGTGATGAGCGCACTGCGCTGAATATTTCAATTTCGTAAAACTCTATTTTGATGCCGGCGGTCGCCGCGACCGTTTTATAGCTATTGAGGATTTCATTATGGATCGCGACCAAGAGCACTTCCTGCGCTTTTGCCTGCAGCGGGGTCTGCTTTTCGACGCGGTCGAAGGCGCTTTGCTCCCCTTCTTCGCGCGGTATGACAAACCAGTCGAGTGTGACTTCATTGACCGGAATCGGAATATATTTGCGTGCTTCGATCGGAATCATGCGCTTCAACTGCTCTGGCTCGACATTCGGAAGTTCGAGCACCGACACAAGGCTCGAAGAAAATGGGATGGAAAGGCCGCCCGATCGCGCGGTCACGTTGGCTTCGCGCATCACATCGGTGAGCGCCTCGGCCACTTTTTCGGGCGTGAGCTTTACCGCTTTCCCGATTGGCTGCTTGGCGTAGGGGGCAAGGGCGATCTCGCCGTAGGTTTCGAGAATCGCGGCGCCGCGCGAGGAGCGCACCTGCACGATTTTCGCGCTCGATGCGCCAACGTCGATGCCAAGCACGCTTCCGTCTGCTTTTTTGCCGACACCTTTAAAAATGTTCCCGAGAGAGAACGCCATTGAGGAATTATAACATGCCCCTCACCAACTTTGGCATTATTGTGCGAGCGTATACCGACAATATAAAACTTTTACACATCTCAAAGATTTCAGTTCAAAAAAGTATTGTTGGCACAATGGAAGCTATGCCAAAGTTGGTGCAGGGGTCACGAAATTTTCTCTATCTTTGCCGCAAGGATGAAATCATTCTCGGAAAGTCCCTTGATCGCGTGCGTCGTGAGTTCGACGACGACCTTGCCCCAGGAAACCTGCAGGTCGGGGTGGTGTCCTTCGCTCTCCGCGATGTCACTGATCTTATTGGTGAAGACCATCGCTTCCTTAAAATCTTTGAATTTAAATTCTTTTGAAATCCATCGCGCATCGCCACTCAAGGTCCATCCCTCGATCTGTTTGAGTAGTATCTGCGCCTCGTCGCGAGTTAACGGCGGCATGCCTTCTTCGCACGCAACGCACTTTTTTTGGGCCAAATCCATCGGAAAAGTGTAGCACAGGATACAATGGACACCATGAGGATTGTGGGGGTCGTATACAAAGCGTTGGAGGCGCTGCTCGATGCAATTCTTCCACCTCGGGCACGAGCAACGCGTACCAAAGAGCGGACGATTGAAGAAATTCCGCTCTCACCCACTTCGCACGAACTGCTCGGCGCGAAAATTACGACGCTCATGGAGTACCACAATCCCGCGGTGCAGGATTTGATCCGTTCACTCAAATACGACGGCTCCGGATACGCCGCACAGCTTGCCGCAGTTGTGCTCGCGGATTATCTGCGCGAAGAAATTTCTTCGGCAAAAGCATTCTCGACAAAGAAACTACTAATCGTCCCGGTCCCCTTGCACAAAAATCGTAACCGCGAGCGCGGATTCAACCAGATCGAACTCGTGCTCAAAGCGCTACCACCAGAATTTCGCGACGGCACGCTCGCAACGTTTGCTCCACATTCACTTGTGCGCACGCGAGAGACCAAGCAACAAACTCGTCTCTCACGCACCGAACGATTACGAAACGTCACTGATGCATTCGCCGTTCCCGATGCGGAGGTCATCAAAAAGTCACACGTATTTTTAATCGACGATGTGACAACGACTGGTGCAACACTCGTACAGGCTGCGCGTCCCTTGCACGCGGCCGGTGCGGAGACCACGCTCCTTGCGCTCGCACGGGCTTAATTGATCTCAATATCAATGTGCCGTACGGCGGGAAATCGTTTCCTGAGCGCACCCTCGATCTCATCAATCTTTTTTCCCATGAGGCGCGGGATGCGGTCGGCATAATCTACAGTAAAACGTTTGAACGCTTCGTAATCATTCTTGACTTCTTCGTACTGATCGCGCAATGACGACTGCTGATACGCTTCATCGAAAATTGCGGAGCCGTTGAATTCGACCTCGCACTTGATACGGTACGCGCCAAACCCGATCATGCTGGATTTAAAATCGATCACTTTTTCGATCGCCGCATCACTCGTGAGAAAATCAATGATGTCTTCCTGCAACTCTCGAGGCATCGCGCGGCCGAGGAGGAAGGAGCGGTTCTTGACGATGAGAGTGAGGGCAACCATTCCTAAGAGGATCGAGATCACGATCGAGCCGCCCGCATCCCATGCGGTCTTTCCGGAATAGTATGAAATCGTGATCGATGCCGCCGCAATAAGAACGCCGATTACCGCAACGGCATCTTCCAGATACACCGCGAGCGTCGCAGGATCGGCGAGCCGCATGCGCTCTGCCCAGTCCACCGCCGGAAACGAGCGTCTTAGATTCCGTTCGGCATTCAAGAATGTGTAATATTCGATCGCGAACGAGAGAAATAATACGACAAATATAATCGGCGTGAACTCAATCGGGTGCGGTTCGATAAAACTCATCACGCCTTTGTACGCGGTGATTCCCGCGCCCACAAAAAAGATGCCACAGGCCGATATGAGGGCCCAGAAAAATCGCTCCCTGCCATAGCCATACGCAAACGTCGTATTCGCTTTTTTTAGTGAGCGGCGCAGGCCGATCAGGAGCAGCATCTGGTTGAGCGTATCGGCGAGGCTGTGAGCCGCTTCGGAGAACATCGAGCTTGAGCCGGAGATTATCGCCGCAAAAAATTTGATGGCGGTAACGGCGATATTCCCCACCAGCGCGAAGACGACGGGCCAAAATCCCGCAGTATGCCTCAGAGCCATATTCCTTCAGTGTACGTTTTTACCGAAAAGACGCCATGAATAGGATGAAGGCCTATCGTAAAGGTCTCGTCAGTGCGTCGAATTCTTTTTCTCTTAAAAGTTTTTTTGCTATCACGACTTCTCGGAGCGTTTTCCCCGTTGCGAGCGATTCTTTCACCGCGGCAGCGGCAGCGTCGTAGCCGATAACCGGATTCAAAAGCGTGGCATATGCGGTCGATCGTTCAAGTAGCTCCCGTATCTGCTTTCTGTTGGCGACGACGATGGCGACACATTTTTTCCCGAACTGCCGTATCATTTCATTCGCGAGTTTGAGAGACTCGATTAATCGATCGCTGATAACGGGCAGCATCACGGCAAGTTCGAGTTGCGCTCCGTGCGCCGCCTGCTCAATCGTGAGGTTGTTGCCGGAAACCAGATAGTAGAGCTGGGAGAGAGCCTCGGGCAATACCGGGTTCACTTTTCCGGGCATGATCGATGAGCCTGGCTGCAATTCGGGCAAGGTGATTTCGGCAATGCCGCCTTTTGGTCCGCTTGAGAGGATGCGGAAGTCTCCCGCTATCTTGGAGAGATCGACACAGAGACACGTGAGTGCCTGCGAGATCGCGACAAAGTCAGTCGCGCTGCCTGTTTGGGAAATAAGATTTTTCGCGGGCTGGAGTTCGAGCGCAGTCACTTTTCGCAACTCGCGATACAAGAATTTCCGGTACTTCGGCGAGGCGTTTATTGAATTTCCCACTGCGCTTCCGCCGAGATTAAGTTCGAGCAACTCTGTGCGCGCTCGCGCGATCCGCTGTTTGCCACGCTTCACGCACTCTGCGTACGCGGCAAATTCGTCACCGAGCGTCATCGGCACCGCATCTTGCATGTGCGTGCGACCGAGCTTCGCAATATTCCGGAATTTCCACGCCTTCTTTTCAAACGCGATGATGAGAACATCGAGGGTTTCGTCGAGCGCATCGGCAAGTCGAATCACGGCGATCTTGAGTGCCGAGGGCATCACGTCGTTGGTCGAATGTGACATGTTGACATGATCATTGGGATGCACGGTGATTAATTTGCCCTGTCGCTCAAGAATTTCATTCGCACGGCTCGCGACAACCTCATTCACATTCATATGATTCGAAGTTCCCATCCCGCCCTGGAATGCAGGCAAGACAAATTGATCGTCGAATTTTCCCCTCAAAATCTCATCGCACGCCGCTCGAATCGCCCCAGCGCGCACTCTGTCGAGTTCGCCCGCGGCGGCGTGGGCAATCGCGGTAGCTTTCTTTATCTCGGCAACCGCGTATAGCAATTCTCTCGGTGTTTTTCGGAAGGAGAACGGGAAATTTTTAATGGCTTTTTCCGTTTGGGTTCCATAGTATTTCTTGTCCATGGCGGCATTCTACTGACTCGCTGCTCCATTGGCCAGCGCATCCGTTTCCGTACTGCAGCAAGAGAAATGCCCCTTTGCGAGTGCCTTGTTATAGTAGTGACATGGACGTACCGACAATGAACACGCAGCAGGATCTGGGAGAGGCAATCGAAGATGTGAGCGCGGATACGCGTGCCTATATTTGGAAAAATCACCGCGGACTTTTTGTAACCGCTACCATCGTCTCCATAGTGGCGTCGGTGGCGCTCACGGTATCGATCTATTTGATCTATACAAACGACCCCGGAAACTTCGACGCTCGTGTCATCAGCTTCCCGATATTCCCGCTCCTCGCCCTCTTTGCACTCTATGGATATTACCGATCCCGCGTGCAGCATCTTTTCGTGCAGCAGATGGGTGCGGCACTCGGTTACTCCTATGCGCCCTCGGATACTGCAACGCCGATGACGGGCTCGTTTGCGAAGATTGGCTGGGGAGCCTCGATGCTTGATGTGCTCAGCGGCACGTATCAAAATTGCCCGGTCCGCATCTACACGTACCGCTATATGACTGGCGGTGGAAAGAACACGCAGGTTCATTACTGTACGGTGTTCGAACTGCGTTATGGTTCGATGCTGCCACACGTTGTGATGAATTTTCCGCTCCTCACAACCCCGATGGGTCTTGAAAAAGTCGAGCTCGAAGGGAATTTCGGCAAAGAATTCTCGCTGCACGTCGAGCCGGGAAAGCAAATGGAAATACGCGAGATATTCCAACCCGACGCCATGCAGGATTGCATCGCCGCGCTTTCATCATTCACGATGGAGATCTATGAGGATCGCGTCTATCTCATTCGAAAAGGAGAGCTCTCGAATAAACAAGTTTTTCTCGATCTCGCTGCTGGCGTTGATCGTGTGTTTACTGACATTCTGCCGGGCCTGCGCTCCGTAGCAAGCGACATGCCGAATCCCGCTCCATCTCCTGCCGCGTGAAAAGATCACCGTAGTGTGCTATTTTGAGCGTTCACGGAGAGGTGGCAGAGCGGTCGAATGCAGCACACTGCTAATGTGTTGAGCCTCAAAAGGGCTCCGAGGGTTCGAATCCCTCCCTCTCCGCCAATAGTTTGCAGATTTTATCCCGTAATCTAAGCGTTTTTTGTTTCGGGCGGAATTCCGCCAACCCACATGTTGCCCACCGGTTGCCCAAAATCAGGGCGGACCGCTGTTCTCGGATTGAGCATGTCAATCGCGGCGCGTAAGGTCGACGGCGCGACGTGCGCGTATCGCATCGTCATTCCAATGGTTGAATGCCCGAGAAGTTTTTGCACGATGTTCACGGGTACGCCTCTCATCATGAGATGAGATGCAAACGTGTGTCGTAGCATGTGCCACCCAAAGGGTCGCAAGCCTGCCGCATACCGTACCTCCCGTATTTTTCGGATTAGATTATGCGTTGCAAGCGGCTTTCCATCCTTATCGACAAACACATAGCCGGTGTCGCGTTTTCTCTTAATCAGCATTTCGTAAACGTCGATGTCCATTGGGATGTGTCTTTCACGATTGCTTTTTGGCGATCTTAATTCTCCGGTACGAGGACACCTCGTGTGCCGCACCGTCAAACTCTGGTTTTGCCAGTCAATGCTCGACCATTGGAGTCCTGCAAGCTCTCCTTGTCGCATGCCGGTCCGCAATCCGGTCAGAATCATGTCCCGAATGACACCACCCGCCTTAGAGAGCAGCAGGGTGCACTCATCGGCAGAGAGGAAGTCGGTGCTCGGCGGAGGGCATTTGAGCCAGCCCATTTTAGGCGGCTTTCCCTTGAGATCAAGCCAGTCATACGCCGTCGTCATCAATTTGCTGAGGATGGCAAGCCGATTATTGACGGTTTTCCTCGTGACACCTTCTTTGAGTGCCAGAGCCTTGTACTGCTCGACGGTGTGCGTCGTAATTTTGTCGATTGGTAATTTGCCGAAGAATGGAATCAGACATTTTCGAAGCGTGTACTTTTTCGCCCGCTGTTCTAGGAATTTGTTATTAGGCACAACATAGGTCTCGAACCATTTCCATGCGAACTCTTCGAACGTCTGTTCCCGCTGCGCTGCTTGCGTTACAGCGTCTATCGACTCGCCATGCGCGAGCTTATGCCGCAACATACCTTCGTATGCGATTGCACCGGCACGTGAGTTTTCAGGACTTTTCATTCTGTATCGTTGGTTATTGAACCGTATGTCCACGTACCATGAATTTCGTAGTTTTCGTGCTGACATACTCTATTTTTCGATTGATTCCACCCGATTTTTCTCCAGATACGACACGAGATCGCTTTTGGTAAAACGAACACTGCCACCAACCTTGTGGAATGGGATGTGTCTGCCATATTGCAGACGTCGCACCCCCACAACGGAGATTTTCAAAAACTCCGCCACTTCGCGAATCGTCAGCAGCTCGACTGTCCTGGTGGAATCAGCCGACATATTTTATTGTCAATGAACGTACAGGATCGGTGCCAATCACCGATTGGGAGTACAAGTTTACCACCGCCCCGACCTTTAAGCATTCGACCAGAGCATTCAGCGACCGTGCGGAAAAGTACCCCACATACGCCCTCACTAGTGTTTGTGGGGTTATTTTGCCCATGTTGGTGCTATCGTCACTTCTACCTCGACCGGCATGGTTTTTACAAAACGCTCCATGCCGCGCTTCATGCAGTCCTTAAGCCAGTCGCCGACGAGTGGCGCGTCTGCTGCATCGCACTCCATTACTACCTCGTCATGCACCACCAGTACCGGCTGTGCGGTCGGAAACTTCGTCCGCTCTTGCCAGAGAAGTCCCAACGCTGCTTTAAGGCCATCTGCGCCCGTTCCTTGGACCGGCGTATTGAGCTTCTCGGTAAAGCGCTCGACCTTAAAACGCTTCCTCCCCGAGAGGGTTTTCATCGTACGCACGCCCTCGGGTTGCGACAGGTGCCACTTTCGAAGTCCTTGGTATGCGGCAAAGAATTTGTTCCTAAACGTTACCGCCTCAGTGTCGGTAAGAACTACGCCGTATGTATTCTTGGCGTAATCCTTCAATCGTGGCGCTCCCATGCCATAGATCAGACCGAAGTTGATTGCTTTTGCTGCTTGTCGGTCCTCTTTGGTTGGAGTCCCTTTCCCCATAATGAGCTGCGCGGTGAGGGTGTGAATGTCTTGACCCGCTTTGTACGCCTCGATTAGCCGCTTGTCCCCGGAGATCTCAGCGGCAATGCGGAGCTCTATTTGGCTGTAATCTGCTTTTACAAGCACCCGCCCGTCTTTTGGGGCGACACACGCTCTGTATTCGCGCTTGCGCGGGATGTTCTGCATGTTGGGCGCTGAACAAGCCATGCGGCCGGAGTCCGCGCCGATCTGACGGAAATTGGGGTGGATGCGTCCCGTTGCTTTGTGTACGTGCCGCAAGAATTTCTCCCCATACGTCGTGAGGTACTTACTCTGCTCACGGTATTTAAGAAGCGTTGAGACCAGCACATGGCCACTGTGGGCACTCAGTGCACTCTCTTTCGTCGATGCCACCACCACACCCTGGTCTTTCAGTACGGCAGTGATTTGCTTCGGACTATTCCAATTTATTGCCTTGCCTGCGATGCCATTGAGCTCGGCTTCCAGTTTGGTGCACTCGGTTTTTGCTCCTTTCGTCAATGCTTGCCATTGATTGGATTGTATTGGTACGCCCGCTAGTTCGAGCTGCACAATGAAAGGCAGCGCCTCATTCTCAAGAGTCGCAACTTCCGAGAGAGAATTTGCAGCAAGGAGCGTAGAGATACACTCATGTAGAGGAAGCATGATAGCGGCATCCTGTGCGGCGTAGGTGAGCATCTCTGGGGTGAGTTTTCCGCCCCACTGCGCCGTCTGCTCTGTTTTATCAAGAATGGTGCCGAGGTATTCCTCCACCACGACCTTGAGCGTCCTTGGTATGCGGCTTCCGCGCAAGACTTGATCAGCCAGCAACGTGTCGAAGAAAGAAACGCTATCGCCGATCGTAATCCCAGCGTGTACCAGAAATTGAAGGTCAAATTTAAGGTTATGTCCGATGAGAGTGGTGCCGGAGTCAAACAACGGCTGCAATTCTTTGACGTCAACGCAATAGGTGTCCACGATCACCGCTCCGGCATCCGTGGCAAGTTGCACCAGGCGCATCTTGCATGTAAGCGGGTCAAGGCCGGTCGTTTCGATGTCTAGCCCGATTTTTTGAGCTGTAATGAGCAAGGAGAGCACCTCCTTAAGCTCGGCTACACTTGTGATGTATTTGTACCCAGAGCTCACTACTTGCTGTGCCGGCTTTTGAGGGGGTGCGGACATCTCTGTTTCCGGAGGAATCACATCGTCAGAGTCGCCTGCGTCTTCCACATCGTCTGTTTCGGTGTCCCCAAGGACGCTTTTCGATTGGGACAGACACTCCGGGGAGGGTACGGGGGCACCGAGGATAGGAGCAAATTCTTCGCGAATAAAATACAGCCAAGGGGCTGTACTTGCTGTGTGGTAAGAAGGGTCTTTGTAGCAGTCAACTATTCCTAGCGTTTCTAATACCTTCATCGTTCTCCGGGCAGTCTTGGGGGATTTCTTTATTTTCTTTGATATTGTCTTGGCTGAAAGTCCGCTCTCCGATGCCAGAATGGCGATTATTTCTGCCCTATCAACCGGCATCGTGGACATGACGATGGGCCGGATGATTTTAATCTCCGTCTCGTCAACAGTATTTTTCCCATTGATTAAACTTAAAATTCGGAGTAGGGCCTTAAGTTGATTGAGGATTCTCCAAGGCTGCTCAATCTGCCAGTCTTTGATTTCCTGATATTCAATCTCGGTGCCCGCCTCATTTTTGAACGTGGACGTACCGGTAATGGCGATGCCGCGGGCCTTGCATATAAATAGTGCGATATGGTTGATGCTCTCCTGCACTTCCTCCGTCTCAGGCTCAGTTTGGTGCCCTTTGACCTGCTTAATGAGTTGAGCGCAATAGGAGGAAACTATCTGTCGCGCCGCAATGATCTTCTCCGCCCGTTTTTCCCCAGTCCATGATTTTTTCAGGCCGCCTTGCAACTCTTCTTCGGTGAGTTCCGGAAGGCGCAGGAAAAGGAACCGCGGTCCCAGCTGGGTTGCATAATTGTAGTGCTTGATCAAAATCGAGGGAGTGATGCAGCCGATCATCGAAAAGAGGGCATTGTATTCGATCATCCCCCTTGTCGCGGTGAATTTCTGGAACTTCCCATCGAAAATACTGGTGAGGTCGCCTAATATCTTTTTTACCATCTCTTCATTCATCGAAAACAGGGTGTTCAGGTCTTTGATAATGAACGCCTTATTGTCAAGAAGAGGCAGCAGGTCCTGTGTTTCGGAACCGTCCGGCGGCACATATCCGGATGCAAACGCATTTTCAGTCAGCGTATCGAGCGTATACACCCCATCCAAGTCATAAAGGCCCACGAGTTCAGTTTTAAATGAGGACGGCACCCCTATCAGGAAGAACCACAGAGGCGGGTTGAGGCGTAGGCGGGAAGAAATGACTGCCGCCGTGGTGAGTTTAAACACGTCTTTATCCACTATTCCTATTCCCGATACGGCGTCGTATGCCTCCTGGAAGTCTATGTCCCTATCAAAAATCAGGGGGAGTCTCTCCCGCTCTTCCTTTGCTTTCTTCGATGCCCTGACTGACTTTGCTTTTAGGTCTTTTAGATGGGGCACATATTTCCGCGCCTCCTCTTTTGTCAGGGCAAAATAGTCCTTGATATTATTTAGAATGAACATCTCTGCCGTGATGCGGTCAATCACTACGAGTTTGTGGAGGATGGGGCCAAGGACGCCCATGAGCTTTACTTTGGGCGTATCAGACGGGATCTGTCGCAACATTTCTTCGATTGTCTCGATTGAAGCCGCGGTTCCATCGCTCAGGGGGTCGCTTGGATACATCTCGGCGGCAGCTCTTGCCGCAGCTTTGAAGTCGCCGCTATGATTGAGCAGCGCGAAGGCGTGGAATTTGGAGACGCCCTTGTTCGCCGTAAACGGAGCCGCTGAGCTTGAAAAGACGTAGAGCATCGGTACTCCGGCGTGGTCGGTAGTGGCAGAAATGCCGTCGCCCGCTTTCTTGCCGGGGCGCCTCCAGCGATTCTCCAACTCCTGCACCCATCCATGTGGCGTCAGTATCTCTTCCCATGTAGCACGCGCATTGAACCGATCGCCCGGGCGGTCGGTTGCGATAGAATCGCCAGGCTTCCATTCGTATTCAGTAGCGGGCGCATCCTCAACCTCGTTGAAGGTGCGTAAGATGTTGATCAGCTCCTCGTACATCTCGTCCGATACAACCGGAATATCCGTCAGATCACCCTGAACCATTGTGTATCCGGCGCTTGGCGGTATGAGCGCATAACCGCCCTCCGCTTTCGTCTCAGCAGTGGTCACGATTTCGTCTTTCTTCGTTTCCTTATTGAATTCCACTCGGCGTGCGAGTTTAACCGTCGGCTGCGGTGTCTTTGTGCGGCAGCGCAAATGTGTGCCGCGATTGCGAGTACTGTTGCGCGGGAGCGTGTCTACAACCGCCTTCTGATTGTCAGCGAGTTTGGCGTACCAAAGATCATATAGGCCCGGGTAATGCTTCTCGTCGAAGTCGAGGGTTGTTAGATTGCCCGATACAGCTCCACCGGCAAGGGCCCACGAGGAGACGCCAGCTGCGATCCACCTCTCCGCTTCTTCGCGGGTGGGGCGTCGCGTGAGGAGATCATGTGTCTTTCCAAGTATTCCGTGCGGATTCTTTTTTCCCTCGGCAATCGGAATAACGGATCGCCCGGCATCGACAAGTGCCAGTATGTGATTGTTCTGCGTTTCTGCGTTCATGTTGCGTATAAATTAGTGGGTAACCCCCTCCTTGTCCGGCTCGTCTGAACGCGGACAAGCCGGACAAGCAAGGGGCCCGCACAAATAAAATTTCATATTTTTATTTCATCTTGAGCTGGTAGGCGGGAAACATGGCCTTCATAAACGAGATGAGCTTTTCCCTTTCCTGAAAAACCACAGAGGCACCATGGAGGTTTGAGTCTTCGTCGTAGAACAGAGAGCCATCTAGGGTGCGGGGATAGAAAGCAAAGTCACGCTGCCCGCTCTCCGTCATCTGCGCGATGTGCTCGCTCCCACCCGGGTAAACCATCTTTTCTATTGTGTATTGAACGTCTTTCAGTTGAATTGAATCTGACATACGATTTTGTTGAAGCTAACTATTAATGAAGGTTGTGTATGCGCGTCTTAAGCGAGCGCATTGTTTCGCTGTAGGATCGAGCAGACACCGTTAAAGAGCCGTCCCAGTAAGCTTTCACGGCAGCGTGTAGGTTCGGATTGCTAACAAACCAAAATTCAATCTTGCCCGGCGCGATGCGGTGCATGTGAGTGATCGCAAAATCTAGGGTTTCGAGCGCTCCCGCGAGCCCTACGTCGGTGCATTGAAAATGATCCGATGATGGCGGATCGGATTCGGGGTATGAAAATAATGAGGGTTGGTGCATACGAATTTGCATTGGGTTGATAAGTAGTAACCTCCTGGTCGTCCGGCTCGTCTGAACGCCGACAAGCCGGGAGAACAAAAGGCTCGATGCGTTCAGGTGGCAGGAAACGTGCGCTTCTACTTACTACGGGCGAAAATTCACAAAACAAAAAAGCCGCAACGATAATTTGTTGCGGCTGAGCCATTTTCTATTGCTACGTCTTATTGTGAAAAATCGTCGTTCCGTTCGCTTTCGACTGGGGCCGTCATTTCCTCACGGACGGCGCCAAGATCTGCAAACCGAATATCTTGTACTTCTACTTTAGCGCCATCAGTTTGGAAATTTTCGATATTGAATTTGGCTACGTAGACACCGTAACCATCTGCCTCGAACGGGTCGTCGGGGTTATCGAAGATTATGCACAGAATTTTTTTGATTTTTTGCTTCTTCTTTTTCTCCGCCTCCCGATCAATCTTATGTGTAATACTGATACGCCCATTGTTTAATATAAATTCTCTGAGAAATTCCCACGAGGCATCGGGCCTGACGGGTTTGGTTCTTGTATCTGCAAAGCCGAGACCATCGTAGGAGTACTGCTCCCGTTTATTACCGTCAAACAGTGATATGGTTTGGTCATCAACAAGCCTTACAAAAACCCGCGACCACTGAGTTGAGGGGAACTGGGGTAATTGTATTCTCACTTTCCCTTTCGTTATCACACTGTCGTTTTCGGCAGACTCCTTTGGGAAAATATCATCGCTCTGCACGGCAGCAATACCCACGGTCGGTGCCATGGAAGGGGCCGTTTTACGCGATTGCAGTAGAAACGCGTTGTATTTGGCCTGAAATGAAAGGGTGAGCTCCTGCAATTCGTCGTACTTCTCTTGCCACTGGCGCTGCTGCTCTGGGTCGGTGACTTTCTTCCACTCTGGATACAGCGCGTACACATCTGATTTGGTTTGAAAAAAATGGTGCGGCAGAAAGGTGTCAAGCGCAGCGAATACCACACTGAGCTCATGGTATCGCTGCCGCAGATCGGGGTCGTCAAATGTAAAGAGCTTGTTTCTGATCATCCCTTCGTCGAACTCTTCGTAAATGGGGCGGTTGTGGTCATGGTATTGCGCGTCCGACAGCAGCTCATCGGCGAAGTGCCGTACTCCCGCCTCTGGCAGCAACTCCAGAATCCTCTCTACTCTCTCACGATCGGAATACGCGACCGGGGCGCGGCGTTCAGCGTTCATGGTGCGATTCTACCCCAGTACGCGAATGAGGCGCAATGAGCCTTTTATTGAGGCTGTTTGTGCTCGTACGCCGCTTTGAGCACGACCAGCACATGCACCTTACATGTCAGAACAGTACCACTCAGTGATATGATCGAAAAATGACTGACCAACTGACGCGCATAGAGAGAATGCTCACAAAAACCCTCGAAGAAATCGTCGAGTTGAAGGAAGGTATGGATGAGCTGCGCAAAGAATTGCCCGAGCAGCTCCACGACCTGAACGAAGAGCTTGGCCAGCTCCGTGAATCGGTCCGTGACAAGAGTAAGGATAAAAAGAACTACGGTATTGGCGGGGAGAGTTAGCAACATGTTCATCGCACAACAGATCTTCCACCAGAGCGTCGCAAGCGCTTCCTCTGGTTCGGGCGATACTGCGCCAAAGTCTCCTTGGTATGCAACACGCCGTCCGGTGAGGTGAAGACGCCGTCCTTGATAATCCAGCCCTCTGAAATCAGACGCTTTCGTATATCCATCAGTACATTGCCAAGATCGACAAAGCTTTGAATATCCTCGTCGCTAAAAATGCGATCAGATTCCGTCTGGGTCTTTTTCTTTGAGTCGTCTGAGGGTTTCATCGAAAAGTATGCCATATGCTTTGTGTAGATTTGCCTCTGCTAACACGGCTTCTTCTTTAGACTTAGGCTCCCCGTATGTGTACGTTACCAGCATCTTCTTCTCTTTTTTCCTCCCTGGCTCCCTGTACGTGTATTCCGTTGTTATTTCATTCTTGGTCTTCGATATAAGACGCTGGTGCGTTATGATCATTCCCGGCTCCTTTTTCATGCTTGTCCTTTTTTCGAATTAACGCTAATAAATCCTCCTCCCGTTCGTACGCACGTAATCGCCCCGTGAGGATACCGAGGCGGTAGGATATGCCCTCCGTCATGAGCCGCCAGTTCGTCTCGTCTAGGGCCTTCCTGACGAGTTTGCCGAGGGTATGACTGCTGTCCCGATCGGTCCTGCCGGACTTCGCATCGTGGGCGGTAAATGGCAAGAGTACGTCTTTGCCGATCTCCGGTGTGCCAAACTGGAGCTTAACGAACCCTGCCGCTTCGACGACCGGCGTCAGCAACGCCTCGAGCTCAACCACGGTGAGCTTTCGCAGCGCGGCGACCGCCTGGTAATCCTCTTTGTGCTTATCCCTCTCTTTCCATTCGTCAACGAGCCTCTTTATACCTTCCAACTGACTTTTTTCTTCGAGATTCTTTCGTGCAGCTTCCGCGCTGAGACAAAAGCGAGCGCGGTCTTTCTCATAATCGGCATCCGGCTGCCATTCCTTGACCGTGAGGTCCATTTCATCGACAACGCTATGGCCACATTTCGGACAAGTATCAGTAATGATTACTTTCTCGCCCTCGATCTTCTCGCGCTTTCTCGACAATTCCGTGTTGCATTTAGGGCACGGGTTTGGCTTCCTCCGGTACTCCTCTCCGTCGCTGAAAATGCTGCGGTGCGGCAGGCATCCCTTCGGACACGTATAGAAAAAGAGCACGCGCATAGGTTTATCAGTCCAGTCATGTATGTATTTTTCGTTCGAAGTAAGGCGACTCGAACATGTGAGGCACCGAATCCCTTCCGGCGCTCTGGCTTGCTCAAGCATTTGATCTTTGTGCGCGTCCGCATCAATCCAATCTCGAACTGTTTTCTCTTTCTTTTCCCACCAGTAGAGAGTCGTAAACAAGAGGTCGTAGTGAATACACATCTCTGCCATCCCCTCAAAAAACTTCTTACTGGCTTTCTTTGCTTGCTCCTCAGGCGGCTTATAGTTCCTATGAAAATTCTCTCGCCTGCGGCAATCTTCGACTGTGATCCGGTCGTATTGGTCAATGTACTCCTGCTTTGGTCGGAGATGAGTCATTGGATTGGATCAAGCATTATCTTTTCTTGAGGTTAATGTTGGTGTGCCCGCAAGAACACCTCACCGCGTCAGCCGTCTTAGGGGTGGTGAAGGAAAGGTAGTACAAGCTACCGCATTCGGGCTTATCGCAAGAGAATTTTTGAATGAGTTCTTTAAATGCGTTTGCGACGGGAGAGAAATCCGCCGCCGTGAGATTTGCCCATTCGTTGTAGTGGACAGCGGGATTAATCTGCCACTGTTCGGCATTAGACGCACGCAATGATGCCGCCACACTCTTCTCTCGCTCCGTCAGCGCAACAACATCGTCTTTTCGCTCCCATGACTCGGCCACCTTCTTGCCCTCCACAATGAGATCCCGAAAACGTCTCACCGCCGGCGGCAGCACATCACCCAGTTCGTAACGACCATCGCCTTTAAATTCGACAGGGGCGCGCAGGTTATGGCACACGTCTTTAAAAATATGCTCCAGGTAATAACGCAAAATGCTGGCAGCAGTATGCACGTCGTTATCCTTAAGTGCGTCATCAATCTCCGTCCAAATATCTCTGTTGCTCCACTCCGTAGGACCATGATCCGGTGTCCAGTTGCTGAAACGAACAGAGTTCGTGGCCCCGATCAATCCGGCGCTCTCCATATGCTTCAACCACACCTCATCATGCGTAGTGAGCACAAATTGTGTATGCGGGAAGTGCTTTTTGAGAAGTGCGCATACCTCTCGTCGGTGTCCAGTGTCTACGGACATCAACACATCGTCGAGCACGGCAAAGGTAAAGTTGGCACCCTGCAATCTCTGCATGAGAGCAAGGTAGAGGCATAGCCCCATGCCGTCTTGGTGTCCTTCGCTGTGATATGCGCCGGGCGGAAAATGCCCCCGGCCATAAAACTCCACGTCGAACCCGAGCTTTCCCATCGAAGGAATCAACTTCGCCGAAAAAGCTCCCTCATCGTCGTTATTGATGCCACGATAGAATCCACCAAACTCGTCTTCAACTTGTTTGTACACGCCCTCCAGGACCTTATTACTCTCCTCCACATACGTGTCATGCACCGATAGCGCGAGAGCTGCATGCTCTTCTGCACGCTTAGCATCTCGTGCGGCCTCCCTGTAGGTCTCTAGCCGATCTTGGCAAAGGATAAGGTAGTCTCTCGCTGCCTCCTGCTGGCTGGGCTCTGGGATTGCTGCGACAGCCAGCTCGACTGCGGCGATTGCATCTATCACGACCGAGGGAACGTCGGTAAGACCTTCAAGTGAGGAAAGAGTGTCAGCGAGCGGCAGAAAACTTTTTAAAGCCTTCACTTTAGAAGCGACGTTCGCTCGATAGGAGGCCAGGTGTACCGTGTGATCGGCTGCAACAATTTTGGAATGTTTTTCAATGGCCGCGATGGCGTCATGCAGACCCGAGAGTAGGTCAACTATCGGTTGCAATCTATTTTCTAAGACCGTTCGTGTTTTCGTGGCGAGTTCGAATTTCTTGAGCTTGGTTTCCACGAGGCTTCGCAGTACATCAATGTCCCACTCGGTGTCACACACAGGGCAAGCGGCCTCATTGATCAAAGATATTGCCGTGCGCAAGAATTTTTCTTTCGATACGCTGTCCGCAATCGCGGGATCCGCGCTCAAGTCCGTGATTTGTGCATGGAGATCTGTGCATTCGACGACAATCTCTGCAACAGCTAAAGCTGCGATAGAGTCTCGAGTAGTTTTCAGATCAGAGGTAGCTTCTGTTTTATTTATCTTTGCGGGGGTAGAGTTTTTCGCATTCGTCTTCAAGCCATCGTGCAGGGACGCGGTGCCCTCGAGTGTTTCAATGGGAGTCAACCCTAGAATGGTGCGACGCTTGTTCACTGCCTCAATCAGTTTTTCTGTTTTGAGTTCTGAGATCTCAAGCGCCCGCGCAAGATGATCGCGAGCCTCTGTGTCGATTTTCTTAAGTGCCGCCTCTTCCTTGGTGCATGAATTGGTTAGTGTCTTGAGAGTCCCTCGTAGCTCGCCGATTTGATCGAGCCTTAGTAGCGCCTGAATTTCCTCAGATCTCTTTCCGGGTTGAGCGAGTACGTACGCAATGAGTTCTCGACGCGAAAGCACGAACTCCGGATGGTTCTCCAACTGCTTGAGCACTTCTAAAACTTCGGGGGTATTGGGCGTCACAATCGGCGCGTGCGGGTCTCCGACATTCCTTTCGAGTGTCACGCGCTGGCCTTGTAGCGAAGGAATGCGCAGGGTCAACATGACTTTCGCTTTTTCAGGATAGTCGCGGCTATCCACATGAGGTGCATGCTTCTTAAGGGAGATCGCGCCGGTACCGCCTCCCGAAAGTCGAGAGATGTTGCCGGTCAAACCAAATTCAAGTGCGTCCACTACGCCGCTCTTGCCTGTACCGTTTGGACCGCACACAGCAAAGTTTTTACCCTTAAAACTAAGCGTGAGCTTACGGATGCCGCGGAACTCTTCTATCGTGATTTCGTCTACCAGAATCATACTTTGGTGCCGTTATTAGGAAAAAGGGCCGCTCTGATGGCGGCGTCTGATACATCTCCGTGATCAATGAGGGTCTTTCTGAGTCGAGAGACAACGTCTGGAGAAGCGCCCTTTTCTTCAAGGGCTTTCAAAAATTGCTCGAATGCCTGCTTTGGTACACCTGTGACTGGGTGACTAGACTGTTCTGTATCCATATTTGTGGCCTGTTCATTATTGACAAAACGGTAGGAATCCGCAACAAGATCAGTATCAGAGGTTCTTGGATGTCCGTAGGAGGGGTCGGGCTCTACTCCCGACGAGAGAAACGTCTTGTTCTACCAACTCCATTTCAATAAAGTAAGAAAACAAACCCGACGATTGCTATGAAAGCTCCGCTGAGCACCTCCCCATATTTTTCGAATGCACCGAGACTCCCACTTTGCAACAGTTTGGTTGAATAGACACACAAAATTACATACGTCACTATCGTGCTTACGGCGAAAAGAATCGCCATCGGGATGATGAGACTGATGCCGTATTTAGCAGCTGCGAAGAATGCGGGAATGCCTTCGACCATCGGGGAAGATCTAAGGATCAGAAGAAGTGCCGTGCGTTTAGACGTGTGTGAATGTGATTCATCATCATGTTGATGTTCGTGGGGATGGAACACATCATCGTGATAGTGCCCATGAGAGATGTGCATTTCCATCCATGAGCCTATTGCAATCCAAAGTCCAAAACCTATCAGTGCGAGGCTTGATAGCGTGTCAACGAGATGACCAAACTGCGTCGCTATCGCGACCCCGGCGATCCACACCACTAAGGCGATGAGGAGTGTTGTAACGACGTGGCCTGTTCCGGCTTGCAGCGCGGCTTTTGCCGTCTGACCTTTGGACCACTTCTTTTGGCGAGCAATTAGCGTTATCGGTACCCAATGGTCGGGAACCATGGTGTGAAGCACACCCACGGCGATAACTGCCCCAAGCAAAAGAAATTGAGGGGCAAGATTCATTGTGAATGAGTGATTTTTTTTCTTTTGAGAAAAAGTGAATTGGACACAACCGAAACTGAACTTGTTGCCATCGCAACCGAAGCAAAGATTGGATTCAAGAGAATGTGGAAGAATGGATACAGAGCGCCCATCGCTACCGGAATGAGAATGATGTTGTAGCCGAACGCCCAGATGAGATTCATTTTGATCGTCCGCATTGTCTTCTTGGAAAGTGTGATAGCCATCGCTACTGACTTCAGATCTTTGTTAATGAGTGTGATGTCCGCAGCTTCAATGGCAACGTCTGTGCCCGTACCCATTGCAATACCTACGTCGGCGGCAGCCAAGGCAGGTGCATCGTTAATACCGTCACCAACCATCGCCACCTTTTTGCCTTCGGCTTGAATCTTCCGCACCTCAGCTTCTTTTTGGTCCGGCAAGACTTCTGCAAGTACTCGGTTGATGCCCAGCTGTTTGGCGATAGCGTTCGCGGTGCGCTCGTTGTCTCCGGTGATCATGACCACTTCGATACCGAGCTTTTGTAGTTCGGCTAAGCCTTCTTTTGCGCTCTGCTTGATAGTGTCTGCGACGGCGATGAGGCCGATGAGTTTACCGGGTGTCGCGAGCATCATCACGGTCTTACCTTCACTTTCCATCGTGCTCACCTGGCTACTCACTACTTTCATATCTACACCTTCTCGGTCCATCAAACGCCTGTTGCCGAAGGAAATCTTTTGACCATCAACAACACCTTCTACTCCATGTCCGGGAATGGCCTGAAATTTCTCGACTTTCGACAGGGTAAGGCTTTTTGCTTCGGCAGCTTTCACGATCGCCTCAGCGAGTGAATGCTCCGATCCTTTCTCTATCGAAGCCGCGAGCTTGAGAAGCTCGTCGTTTGAATGAGACCCGACAGAAACAATCTCTGTGACTTCTGGTTTGCCGTTGGTTAGCGTGCCAGTCTTGTCGAAAATAATAGTGTTGATCTTGTGTGCCGTTTCCAAGCTCTCGGCGTCTTTGATGAGTATGCCGTGTTCAGCGCCCTTGCCCGTGCCGACCATGATTGCGGTTGGCGTCGCGAGACCCATTGCGCAGGGGCACGCGATGATGAGAACCGCGACAGTGTTAAGGAGCGCAAAAGTGAGAACCGGCGTTGGGCCAAACACGTACCAGACAACAAACGTTCCAATGGCGAGCATTATCACAATGGGGACAAAGTAAGACGACACGAGGTCAGCTAAGCGCTGAATCGGAGCTTTGCTGCCCTGTGCCTCTTGCACAAGCTTGATGATCTGGGCCAACATTGTTTCCTCTCCTACCTTGGTGGCCCTGAACGTAAACGAGCCGGTTTTATTCATCGTCGCACCAACAACAGTGTCTCCTTTGGTTTTGTCGCTAGGAATGCTCTCACCAGTGACCATAGATTCGTCAATGGACGATTCTCCCTCAACAATGACGCCATCCACTGGAATTTTCTCACCGGGACGAACTCGAATAATGTCTCCTATCAATACTTCGTTGATGGAAATATCTGTTTCTTTTCCATCTCGAATGACCCGCGCCGTTTTTGCTTGCATGCCGATGAGTTTCTTGATTGCTTCCGATGTACCAGCCTTTGCTCGTGCCTCGAAATAACGCCCGAGCAAGATAAGTCCGATGATGATCGCGGAGGTATCGAAATACGGCATTGGAATAATGCCGATTTTCGTAACGAGATCGGGGGCCAAAGTCACGAAGGCTGAATACCCATATGCGACAGTGGTGCCGATAGCAACCAGTGTGTCCATATTCGCTGTTCTATGCCGAAGCGCTGATATGGTCGCTCGGTAGAAGCCATATCCTGCCCAAAACTGCACCGGAGTCGCCAAGAGAAGCTGTAGCCAGAAATTCTGTAGAAACATCGGTGCCGTTTGCATAAGCACAGGAAAACTGCCCCAGAGTATGAGTCCTCCCAGAACGAGACTTACGATGACCTTGATACGCAAGTCGCGCAGATCTTTCTGCTTCTCTTTCCGTTCCTGATCTTCTGTCTGTATCTCATCAGATATATGCGCCTCGTAACCTCTGGTTGCTACGGCGGACCGTAAATGTTCGTCTGTAACCTTTGCCGGATCGTAGACCACTGTCGCTTTTTCTGTCGCGAGATTGACGATCGCCTGCGAAACACCGTCAACTTTTTTTAACGAGCGCTCAAGAATCGTCACGCACGAGGCACAGGTCATCCCCTTTATTGGGAAAGTCTTTTTGGTTGTAGTCATATTTATTTGACGATAATTTTTCCGTGATACATGCTCATGCCGCACGCATAGGTAAATTCGCCAGTTTGTTGGGGAGTTAATTCAACGGTCACTTTCTGATTGAGGGGCAGATATTTCCGAATCTTGAAATCGCCAAGTACGACTTCTTCCAAACAGCTCGATGGGTCTTTACGGATGAAACTAACTTTAGTCATTTTTCCTTTAGGAATTGAAATGACTTCTGGGGTATAGCCACCCCCGACGACGATATCCACAGACGAATCAGAAACGACCACTTCTTTATCTCGCTTGCCCAAGAAATACCAATATGTAAAAGCCATTCCTGCGAGGCCGATTATTGTGACGATTATTTTATCTGGTGTCATATTATTTTTTTACTAATAGTGAACGTAAAAAGAGGGAGTATTGCCATCTGCAAAATAGGGGGCAAACCCACTCCGATGAGCGGCAGTAGCGGCATGGCCGAAGTGTAGCCCCAGCGTCCTGTCATCAGTGCCCATTTCTCGACTCCTATGGCTATAGCCGTTCCAATTCCAACAAGAATGAGAATATCGGCAGGAGTTATTTTTGTGATCCACAGCAAATTTCTATTGAGCAAAGCAAGAAAAATGTATAGGAAGATAAGTATGGCTCCATCTCCAAGTGCGCCTTTAAAGCAGACCCAAAAATGCTGCCACAAATTACTGTAGCCAAGATATAGAGGGGCTTGGACGTTTTCCCATAGCAAATTCAGTATGAATCCTACTGCGACGACCAGTACCGGTGAGTAAATTATTTTGTTCATTTTTTCATCATGTTCCGCAACTCGCACCTCCATATACTGACTGCGACGGAACAAGGTTTGGGATCTTTGCGACCTCATCCTGAATCTTATAATTACCGGTCGCACTTGAGTAGTCCTTGCTCAAAACTAATCTCGGATCTACGTATTTCCAGTCGATGTGCTTTATTGACTTGAAGTAAAGGCCGAGCTGAACATAATTCTGGGGAAACCAAAATGAGTTGAAGTCGAGAAGCGTTTGGTAGATATCGGCATCCGATAGCCCCTGCGCGACGCCGAGTTCAACAAGCGCAAGGGCCGCCGAACCATGATTGCAGTCTTGGAAGAATGTTGAGTTGTCGCAACAGGGGCGATAGGTATTGTTGGCGATCACCATTACCCGCGCTTCTTGCTCGGGAGTCAGCGGAACGATCTTGAATTTGTTGAAGTACGCTCCGCCATTTTCTTCCTTTCCGATGTTCCATCCACCTGTTGACGCGAAACCATTCAGATCTTTGCCGTTGATGGGGCTCTGTTCATTAGCCGCCATGTAATTCGAGAGGCCGAGCGGCCACAGAAGATTGACGTAAAAATTCGCATTGTCTTTGGTGAGCAGGATCGGCTTATTTGATGGTGTCGTGAGTACGTCCTTCAATTCTGCGGGCAAGCCGCCTTGGTCTTTGTAGAGTGCCTCGAATTTGTCTTTGTCGATCACGCCGTTCGCCACGAGTTGCACAATACTGTCGCCGAGAACAATCTTGGTCTGTATCCCTGCGGTGGGCAGTACTTCTGCGAGCACCTTGTTGTAGAGAGCGTAATCGGTGGAGGATGCGTTGACGCCTATCAGGCCAGCATTTATATATGCGGGTGTGGCCGGACGCGGAGCAGGCTGCACAAGAACCCACCCGACAAGTACAAGGAGGATACCGGCAGCGTATACACGCCAAATCCAATGCTGTTCGCCGCCGTCTTTTGCAGAGACGTCAGGCGATGCCGCAATAATCTCAGAGCTGGTCTCCATGAGAAGCAAGTTCGACTTTATAATCCCCAAGGCCTTCGATTTCCTTTTTTAACGCCTCCACATCGAACGCATCGGTGTGTTCAATCTCAGTTCTCCCGCTCTCGAAATTCACATCGCACGAAGCGACATCTTTATTGTCCTTACACACATCCTCAATGAGCATTTTGCAAGCTCTACAATGGGTTCCCTTGATGATAAGAATCGTCTTCATACATTGCGCTAATTTTTCTGCCACGTGCTTCCGCCATCTTGGCTCTTGTAGAGTACTCCAGTTTCGGTTGAGGCGAGTACCATGTGCGGATTCGATGCGTCGAACGTGATCGCCGCGACGTTCTGAATATCACCCTGAATTTTCTGGAAGGTCTTACCTTCGTCACCAGTCCTGTAGATGCCGTCTTTCGTACCGATGAGCATGGCGGAGCTATTGCTCGGATCTGGAACGATGGTGTAGATCGTGGCCGTGTCGGGGAATGCGTTGTCTTTCGTCCAGCCGCAGAAGCAAGCAAACGAGCTGTAGAGTCCGCCGCCGGTACCTGCCCAGAGATACCCGATGTCCGCCTGGCTGTTTGTTTTCGACATCGAACGATCCATGGCGCTGAGTGCGGTCATGTATCCGAACGAGCGCACCGATGGATTGGAAGGACCATCGTCGATGCGGTTCCAAATTTTTGCGCCGTCTTTCGTGCCAAATACGCCATGATCGACTGAAAAGGCGTAGATCAAGTTAGAGTCCAGCGAATTAAGCGCGAGCGCATGAATATCGTCCCCCACAATGCCGGAGGCAGTTTTAGTCCATGTCACGCCGCCGTCAGTGCTTTTAGCGACTCCCAACCCATGGCCCCCGGCGTAGATGATGTTGTTCTTGGCATCATATGCGAAGTTCATAAATTCACCCTCGATTCCGGGCTTCGCGTCTACGAATGTTTTGCCTTGATCGGTGCTCTTGAACAGGCCGTTATGAGTGCCGAGAAGTATGGTGCCGCTATTAGGCACCTTGAAGAGAGCATGGACATGGCCGTAAGTGGCATTCTCCATAACTCCCGTATCTTCCGCTTGAGAAGTAGCCGCACCCGGTGAGCTTTTACTCTGCGAAAGGAAGTACCCGAGTCCACCAACCGCAATAACCAAGACCGCTATAATGGCTATGTAGATTTTTGAGTTCATACTTTCTGGTTCTGGTTATTTTGATTATCCGTATCCGATTTGTCGTGCGAATCATCTTTTTTGTTATTCATCATCGACATCATCAGTACCATCGACAATGGACAGATGAGCGCGAGGAGAAGCCCTGAATACCTGAGAAGCTGCGGCGCAAAGAAGTAGAAGATTGCGAGCACAGCAAGTACGCCAATGATCACTTTCGGATTCAAGCAGCATTTGAGCATTTTTAAGAAGTCCATATGTTATGAGACGACATCAAAGCTCGTCTGGAACCCGCCCATGGGGCACACAACATTTACCGTGCCCGTATGCGTCGGCGTGAATTTGAGAACGTTTTTTCCGCCGACCGCAAGAAGCTGTGACACGCCGTATTCAGGAATGGTCATTACCCCCATACAGCCGCCTACATTGATCTGATCATCGACATTGAGTTCAACGGGGACGTTATTTTTCACGGTAATGACTTGCGGCCAGAAACCGTGTGCTCGCGAGACTTCCATCGAAACCTGCTGCGCTTGTACGCACGTTGCTCTCGTTGGATCGCATATCGTGGGATCTCCCGATGGTTCCGCTCCGGGCTGTGCGAGAGTACCACTCGTATTCGCTACGACAGTGAACGATGCACCTCGCGTCATCATTCCCATAGCACAATTGAAGGGAATTGTTCCTGTTTCTGTTGGTGTGAACGTAACGGTGGTAATTCCCTGTGGCGACAGATACTTGCTGAGACCGAGCGTCGGCATAACCAAGACCTGTCCGCATCCAGCAGCGCCCTGGTTGTCTATCTGCCATTCAACCGGTACTCCTTGTACGACGGTGAATTGACTTGGCGAATAGTTGTAGCCGCTGACGGTCATTTTTACAATCTGCTTTCCATCTTGGATCGGAACCGTTGCGGCAGGACTTCCGGCACTAGAAGCGAAGGCGAAGTTGAATCCGGTCAACGTCAACCCGTTATTGATGTTCCAGAAGCCGAGCAGAACCACCAGCACAGCCGAGAACCGCAAGAAGTGTTTTTGGAATGACCCTTTGGCAAAACTTGAGAGCGCGGAGAGCGATAAGAGCATCGGTAGGGTGCCGAGAGAGAATGCGAGCATGGTGAGCGCACCGGTAACGAGACTACCCGTCGAGAGCACGTAGAGCTGGAGCGCGAGAGTAAAACCGCATGGCAAGAAGAATGTCAGCGCTCCGAGCACGAATGCACCTCCCTTGGTGTCTTTTCCACTCAGGTCGTGGATTTTATGCGAGATGAACTTGGGCATCCTCGGCTGCAAGCGTCGCATCCACGGGAACAGATTGAGTAGCTGGAAACCGAGAATGATCATGACGAGACTCGCGATGATCGAGAGAATGCCGGTGCCACGAGCGGAGAGGCTAATCATCGAGCCGAGTGCCCCAATCAACCCGCCGAAGAACGTGTAGGAGACGAGGCGACCAGCATTGAAGTAGAGCGTCGGCTTGAATTTCTGGTATCCCGTGAGATCTGGATATAACTCGTTGTACTTTGCCGCTGCCGCAAGAAGTAATCCTCCCGCAACCGCAAGACAGGTCGATGTTGCAGCCACGAGCCCGATCAAGAAAACGAATCCGTAGCTCATGTTGCTTGTCACTCCGAGGCTTTCCGGAATCAGATTGAATTGCTTGAGGATGAGATACGCGGCGACTATGAACAGAAATACAGCTCCGATCTCAGCGTAATCCCTGGGACTGTTTTTGTGTTTGGCGGCTTCGGGTGATGTGTTTCGATCCTCCCACCTGGAGACAGAGTATCCGTCTTCTTTGATCGCTCCCTCAAATTCTTTGAGCGCAATATGTTGGTGAGAGAACACTTCCGCTTTGCCGCTGACGAAGCTGACGTTCACCTTTTCGACTCCCGGCAACTTTTTGAATTTACGTTCGACCAAGACTTCACAGCTCGCACAGTGCGTGCCGTGAATTTTGAGTTTTGTTTTTTGTAAGTGAGCCATATGTTTTTAATTATTCTCCGGGGGGAAACGCGTAGCTTGACGGAATTGACTGCGGAGCGTCCTTGTCGGTGCCATAGACGACTGCAATTTCCTGATGAGCTTGAAGCGTTAACGCTCTTGGATCGCCCTGGTAAAGCGTACCGTTCGAGTAAATCTTGAGCGTTTTACCTCCCGTCGCCGTATAACCGCCAATGGAATCTTGAGTGAATTTAACGCCCCAGATGTCGAAGAACTGGCCAAGCGTGAAGGTCTGTACTTTTGCGGCCTCGACATGGATGACGCCGGTATTGTCGTGAACGTGAATGTCGGAGATGAAGCCTCCCGCCTGATTGATACCTACGTTTGCAGATACCGGCACCGGCTTGCCGTCGATAAAGATGTCGAGATGCTGGTGAATGTGCATCGCTGCCCCCTCCGAAGATAGCGGTTGAAGTCCGATTGCTCGTAAACGCTGGGCGAGATGCGCGAGTTCCGGCGGCCACGGCGCGTCAGTCGTTTGAATGCTAGCTAGCGAGCCCGGGTCTGCTATTGGTGCCGGACCCTTGCTGGGAAAGATGCGGTTCCAGGAGAACAGTACTCCGAGTACGATCACGAATCCCACCACGTACATTATTGTTTTTGTTTTCATAACTTTATTTTCCTTGAAGTGCAGCATCAATTGCGGCTTTGAATTGCGAATACGGCTGCGCCCCCGAGATCAATTGTTTGCCGATGATCGTTCCGGGAGTACCATTAACTCCCATCGTTCCTCCCTCAGCCTTGTCGGCATCCATTTCTTTTTGGTACGCATCTGCGTTCTTTACAGCAAGCCGCATCACTTTTTGAGCATCAGCCGCCCCGAGCACACCAGTCGTAATCGAAAGGATCTTTGCGTCTGTTGCCCAGCCAGTATTTTCAGTACCTTGATTATCGTAGACTGCTTTGTGCCATTGGTAGAATTTATTCGGGGCTGTCTCCCATACCGCACGCGATACTTTTCCGAGCCGCTGCGAGTCTTCACTCAAGAATTGGAAATCCTTGAATACGATTTTTATCTTACCGGTGTCCACGTAATCTTTAACGATTTGTGGCATCGTCTCCTCCTCGTTGCGCTTGCAGAACGGACATTGGTAGTCGTACCAGTACGCAATGGTTACCGGCGCATTCGCCTTACCGATGAACGGTTCTCCATCCGTTTTAACTTTGCTAATGTCAACGGCAACTTGCGGAGCAGGAGCCTGCTGCGTAGGCTGTTGCGCACCAGCTGCTGCAACGGAAGTTCCTCCATCTCGAAGCCCGAAGAATAATGCTCCAGCAATGAAAACGCCCGCAACGATGATTGCAATCGGTGTCGCTAACTTATTTAGTGTCGATGGTTCCATATCATCTAAGATTTATAACTGAGCTAATAGCGAAAAACTGCGCACCGAAAATGGTCGCAGTAGAAGGCTAAAAGCTAAAAAATCTTAGGATGAAGGATGCCGCTCGAAAAAGCTTCCTGTAGAGAGCTACTTACAACGAATATCTTTTCTCTGAAACGCTGGCTGACAACAGGTACGAGTTTTAGCTCTTTGATATTCCAAAAATCTCTGAGAAGCGCGACCGCAAACAAAGCGAGCAAAAAGAGTGCGGCGAGCGCACCAGCTGTTTTTGAAGGCACCGCTGCGAACATGTTTTGCCACGCAGCCATGTGCGCAAGCGGATTCATTTTGCATAGCGCCGTTACACCCAAAAATGGGCAGTTCGACATCTGACCGCTCGAATCCATGGGCATTCCATAGGTCAATCCAAGAATGCCGACGGCAAAAAATGCCATGATGGCGAAGGCGACAACCCCTTTCTGAATGCGGCTTACGGCCATATACGGACATAGTCTAACAAATGGGATAAAAAAGCAAATGGAAGACTGTACATAAAGCGGTACTGAGACGTAGTACACTTCTCTGTATCATGGGACCTGAGGCGAGCGAAAAAGACTGGGGCGTTTTTCTCACCAGTGTATTTTTTGTGCTTGGATTTTCAGTCGTGTTCTCGCTCGTGGGGGTATTGCTCCGCACGGCTCTCATCCACTCCTCTCATGACGTGCAGATGTGGTTGGGTAGAATCGGGGGCGTTATCATCATCCTTTTCGGGCTCTTTGTCCTCGGGCTTTTCACACCAAAGTTTTTGCAACGTGATCACAAAATTGCCGTGCGGACGAAGTTTAAGTCACGCTACCTCACCGCTTTCGTCTTCGGAGCTGCCTTTGCCGTCGGCTGGACACCGTGCGTAAGCGCCGCGCTCGGAGCCATTCTTGCACTCGCTACGGTAAACCCAAGTAGCGCGTTTCTGCTTCTGTTTGCCTATACCCTCGGCCTCGGCATTCCTTTTTTGATCGTGGGGGCATTCACAAATCAGGCTCAAGAGTTTATCAATCGAGCCGGAAAATGGCTCACATACGTTGAGTATTTTTTCGGCATCATTCTCATAGTAATCGGCATCTTTATTTTCACCGGCGAACTCAGCAAAATAGCCAACGTGCAATTTCTGACGAATATCCTCGTAGCGCTACACATCGGCACAAGTGCCGGTGGTGACATCTCATCGCTGAACATCGTAAATCTTGCAGTTGCATTCTTCGCCGGGCTCGCATCGTTCTTGAGTCCGTGCGTGTTGCCGATTATCCCAGGTTTTCTATCGTACCTAGCAGAGTCCAGTATCAAGAAACAAAACGTATGAACAGGAAAAACATTCTGCTAGTGATTGTCGTCGCTCTCATTGCCGGCGTTATTTGGTATATCGAAGCATCAAAGCCGCCCACTGTCGCAGGCACGTCCGTTGCCATATCTGCTAATTCAACCAGCACACCAATTTCCGCCGACCGATCAGCGATACTCAAACAAAAAGCTTCCATTTATCCTCCGGCCGTAGAACTCATCCCCGGCGGGCAATTTATCAACTCGCAGCCGTTCAAGTTGAAAGACCTGATTGGTAAAAAAGTAATCCTGATCGACTTCTGGACCTATACTTGTATAAATTGTCTAAGAGCTGCTCCATACGTTAATGCGTGGTACAGCAAGTACAAAGATGCGGGGCTCGTGATTGTCGGCGTTCACTCTCCTGAGTTTGATTTTGAGAAGGACTACAACAATGTCCAGAGTGCGGTCAAGAATCAGTACCACATCGAGTATCCTGTCGTCCAAGACAACAATCACGCCACGTGGGATGCGTATCAGAACCAGTATTGGCCTGCGGAGTACCTGATCGACATTGACGGTTACATTATTGACACTCACTTCGGCGAAGGGAGTTACGATCAGACAGAAGCGAAGATTCAAGCAGCCCTCAAAGAACGCGATCAAGTGCTCGGACTCCCGGATACTATTCCCTCTGGAATCGTGAATCCTTTGGAGGTAATCACTGTCAGCAATAGTGGAGTCCAGAGTCCCGAAACGTACTTCGGTGCGGCGAGAAATGAATACCTCGGTAATGGAACTCAGGGCACAGTAGGTGCCCAACAACTCACGGCACCTTCGACGATTCAGTCGAACGCACTCTATCTCGACGGCACATGGAACTTTCAAAACGAATACGCGGAGAATACATTGGCGGGCGCAAAGATCACATACAAGTACAATGCCAAGAATGTGTATTTTGTAGGTACCGCCTCAAAGCCGGTCAAGGTCACGGTCTTGTTGGATGGTAAGCCAATAAGTGCAGGGCGAGGGTCAGATGTATCAGCTGATGGAACTGTCACCATACAAGAAAATCGACTGTACAAGTTGGTAGAAGGCTCCGACTATGGAGAACACACGCTTGAGATCATCGTGAATAATCCAGGCTTGCAAGCGTATACATTCACATTCGGTTAAAGGACGCGAGTCAACTATTAGTTATACCTTGTAGCAGTTTCTGGAGCACATTGAGGTACTGCCGTGCGTAATAGTATCGGCACGCCTCATGCTCCAGATCCATTCCGCTGCCGCCATAAATGAGCATCTCGTCCAGCCCGCATACACCGTCAAAATAGGCGTCCCGTGCGCTTTGCGCAGCCTTTAGGCGTGCTAGAAGCACTTTTGGCGTGGCAGGATCAGCGATGAGGCCAGCGGCTATCATGTCGGTATGCTCCAGCGTTGAGTGCGAAAGCTTATAAATGCAACCGTAGTCGTCGCTTACGTCGACGTTTGGACATCCTCCATCGCCATAGACCAGGTGTAGATAAGGAGTAGGGGCAGTGAAGTCCGGACCGTCTTCGGTAATGACGGCGGGCGTGGCGGTGACATGCTCATAGCGGCCGAGTCCATACAATCCGATGCAGAGGATTGTTAGCAAAGATATATATAATAACTTTGTTTTCATGCCAGAGTTTGCTGCTCCTGATTTGGCTGCGTGTTATTCGGGAATAGTTCAGCTATGGTTATGTTGGCGTGCATGATAAAGCCATTGAAGCCGGAGGGGTAAGGAACTTTGTCTGCTGCGGCTCTTGCGAGCATGGTGTCGATAATTCTATTTGCGTGTGGTATATATTTCTCCGGCATCATTGCCTCTGGTGCCGCAAGTCCTTCGAGACACCAACCACACATGAGATATTTCTCCGACACAACTTTAAGTTCCAACATGGGGAGTTCACTTTTGCACCAGATGCATCGTTTTGTTCGATATTGTCCATATCCAGTGCGCACATTATCCGAAATCGTTTCTTGTAGGTGGATAGTCCGGTTCACAACAATTCCGGATGCCTTGCCAATCCATTGCGTAATTCGTTCAAACAGGTCAGCAAACATAGTGGGGTTGTTAGTTTTTAATTGCTATCTATCTTGGTATTACCTTGAGCACCTCTGCCGCGAACGGCATTCATTAAGCCCCTCCGCAACTATGTCCAGAATCGCCAGCTCGCCAACTCTCACCAGTGCGTAGGTTAACTGCGGTGTACTCCTTGCCTCTATTGTCCCCGGGCGGGCAATTTTTTGGAATAAACACGAGACATATACTGATTGCATCTCCAGGGCGTGAGTTTTCAATGCCGGGGACGGTATCGTAGGCGACTTGATAACCGCCATTCGTATACGATATAGAGCTGCCGCTACCCGCTATATCTTGGCCCGTCGTGCCGTTTGTAAGCCGCGTCCCGGTCTTAAGGACGGTCGTCCTTGAACACTGCCCGAGTGTTGTCGGCATGGCACCAGATCCTACGCTACTTGAAGATTCGGAGTCTGTGGGTGATGTAGAAGGCGGCGTGACACCTGGAGGCACCAGTACCTCGTTCGTCGGATCATTGCTATAACCGCAATACCCAGTGGAGGCGTTTCTCAGATATGCGGTTGCGCCAAAAAGTCGTTTGCAAGTAGCATCTTCTTGTTCGGAGATATGCTTGCTTGAAGCCGTAGCGGAAGAACCGGAGACAGGTGTTTGTGTTGTTGGCGCAGAGGATGTTTGAGATGCGCCATTGGACGAGGGGATTATGTTAGAAAAAATCCCTCTCATTTGGCCATGGGAAATTCTGACTACGAGGAAAATAACTCCGAGCACTAGTCCTGTTGCTGCCATCCATTTCTTTTTATCGCGCACAAGGCCGATGATTCCGAAAATAATGGCCAGTATGGGAATGAGGCTAAATTCCCAAAGGAGCACAGATGCGATGCCGGCAGTGAAAGCGACGATGGACGACCAGTGAGATTTTTCTTTCAGTAAGGGGTCAGTGGACATAAGACAACTCCTAGCGAATAAGGCTGGGAGAGGCTCGTGTGGATACACTGAACCTCGCGCCAGCAGGCCTTGCGGCCCATACCCCTTTCGAGGTATGACCCAACGAAGAGTCGCTGACGCGAGGGTCAGTATCTTCGTTGGGGTTTCGAGCCATGCCCTCGCAAGAGGCGAAGGTTTAGGCTCTGCTCCTTCCGGAGCGTATGGGGTGTGTGCGAACGAAATAAATATAACACTGACAGTAGGCAATACGCCACAGCAGCAACATCTTGACTATGAGGGCGGGTCCCTCGCTGCCATACGTTCAACACGACGCTCGATTTCCAGCTGCACGATCTGCGTCCACAATCTGAGGTGTTCCTCATCGCTGATGGCCCCGAATTGGTGACGGGCACGGCCCATCGGATTGAGCAGGACAGGTATCCACCGGTCAACGGCGACTTTCGACATCACGAGCCAGTGAGAAGTGCCAGGAATGGAGTGGATCAGCATGTTCTTTCCGCCGTGTTTTGCGACATGCGCCGAAATGAATTCCGCGTTGTTCATATCAGCCAGCGATGTCTCATCGCGATTCTGATGCGATCTCCTCCTTGTCGAATTCACCCGATGCGAATGCGTTATTAATTGAGTCACGGATAAATCCGTCAGCAAGAGCGAGTATTCTTTCGTAGTCGAACTTTCTTTTGCCGGACACCACGTCGTCGATCTTCTCCTGCAAGCCGGCGATTTCCTTTTTCAGGTCGGCGACGCGGTTCGTATAGCTCTCCGCTTCTTTGGTGAGAGACGCGATCGCTTTCTCATTGTTCTCTTTGATAGCTTCGGCGTCCGGATTGCCGTTGCTTTCGGCCTGCTCCGTCTCCCAGTTCAAATGGGCAGTACGTTTTGCAGTCGCTTCCGCGCTTTTCGTGATTTCCTCGATCGCTTGTTTCAAGCGGTATTGCTTGGCGGTCAACGAGAGGATCTTCTTGGTGCGGAGCTCTGCACGGGCTGCTACTTTGGCCGCTGCGGCCACGGTGATTGGATTGAACATAATTTATTTGGTTAGTTGATGTACTTGATTAATGGTGAACACGAGGCTTCTTTCATCACCTGCTGTTGAAGATCTTGATGATGGCGTTAGCCTTCTTTGGACTGGTCTCGAACAAGATCTCGATTCCGTCGGTGCCTTTCCAATAGACACCGACCAGAGGGCGTCCTCTGAAGATAGAGACTATGAGATCTCGGACAAGCTTCCCGGTGACTTTTGTCTTTTTTTGCTTTGACATGTTACGGACTATTATTCTTGTAATCGCAAGTCATTGCACCTTGATGAGCATGTGTCCTCTCCACTGGAGCTTGTCGAAGGCGTTGGGGAACGCGGCTTTGAACAGGCCGACTGCGTAGCGGCACGCCTCAAACTCATCGGAGCCGAAGAGGTGGTGCCCCAGCTCATGCAGGGCGGAGATGATGCTCGGGTTATCGGCGTCAACGGAGATCATGGCGGCGTTCCCGTCGTACGCGTGCAAGTAGGAATACTCGGAGTCGATGTTCCATCGGTAGGGAGTGCCGCGCTCTTCGGCATTGAGGTCGGTTATAAGACGCTTGATGCAGCCCATACGTTCGGCCTTATTGATGTTCTCCCACGAGCCGTCGAAGTAGTTCGACTTCCAATACTTCAAGATATTGAGCTCTCCTTGCGTTGGGGTGTAGAGGCCGCTCATGATCTCCTCTGGCGTCGGGTATCGCACGTTACCGGGGGAGATAGTGACTGATGTGCTTGAATCCGTCATAGTTGATTTATGGTTCGTTATCGCTGAATCGACGTTGGTCAGCGAGGGTGTTGTTGTAAGAGGCTTCGTCCACGTCGTCGAAATGCTCGCGGATATTCTCGAGCAAGGGCAGCTGGTCGATCAGTTCATCCCTGATGTTCATTAGCAGCTCGTCGACGTCATCCTCGGTCATTTTTTCGTACGCGGCGTTGTCGAAGAACGATCCAAAGGTGGGCATGAGAACGTCGTCTATTAAGTTTTCCAGGAAGCGATCCAGACGTTTCTGCGCCGCTTCCTCGCGTACGGGGAGCGTGTCTTCCAATTCGAAGTCCTTCTCTTCGCTCTTGCTGTTCTTGCTTGTTTTGAAGCCGAGGTTCTGCGTTTTCGGGGGAAGCAGCAGCGTCCGTACGATCTCCGGCTCGGGAACATACGTCAGAGGCCTGGAGAAGATGTCGTCCATGATGGTGCTCTTGTTCTTCGAATTGAAGAGTTTCTTGCAATCGACTTCGTAGAGCATGTTGGGCATGGCCGGGACGCTGGTATCTTCGGGCAATTCACTTGCGACGAGAAGGCCGGTGCCTTCCATGATGCGCAGCGGATTGTCGCCGTTGGTGCCGAAGAATATCGTGACCGGCTTCTTTGTTTTCTTGTCCGAGGCGATGCCGAGGAATGCCGCAGCCCCATACGCTTTAAGCCCATCGCTTTTGTGCTCGATGAATCGTGCAAGCTCTATGGCGAATGCTTCGGAGTCGTTGAACTTCTGGTAGGTGCCTCCGGTGCGGTACAGGGACTCATACTCCGCTGTAGTGCGATATGCGTAGCCGAGTCCCTCGTGCTCACTGCGGCATTCACCCGAATTGCGAATGACGCCGTTGTGCATGATGTGGTAGTCGTACGCCAACTCGTCATGAGAGACGAGGATGGGATGGGTTTGCTCCATCTCATTATCCGTTGAAGTCGGAAAGCGATGGTGGAAGAGCAAGGTTGGTGCCGTACTCCGTGCGACATCGAGCAGCGCTTTGACGGGCTCTGTGGCGCGGCGTACACGCACTTGGCTTTTGTTTACTTCGATGAGCCCGAATCCCCGTTGTCCGCGTCCGTATTGACGCTCATATTGATCGAGCACGAGATCCGGGGCGACCTCGGCGTCGTTGCGGCTTATCCAGCCGATTAATCCACACATGATGTTGTTGGGGTTATTTCGTCTAATGTCGATTCGTCGAGTTCGCCCAGCGTTGATATGACTCCCGTCAGCGACTCCAGCATTGTCTTTTCCGTTTCCGCTTCTGCGGGATCAGACTGTAGGGGCTGGAGAACGCCTTGTTCCAGCTTCCAGATGAGCTGCATCAGCGCAGCGAAGGGTTTCAGAGCACTCTGGGTATTCGTGATGGCTTTGCGCTCCTCGTAGGGAATGCCGATGAGAATGCTGCGGTGAGTCACCGGGACGAGTCTGGCGGTTCTCGCGTCGAATCGTTGGGTGTTTGCTCTACTAAGATGACCCAGGACTCGCTCGCCCATCTTTTTGGCCGTCCTCAGCGACTCTTTGAAGTTGAGAGAGTTCGGCTTCTGGAGCAGTTGAAGGTTTTGCTTGTCACCCATGCCTTCGATTGTTGCAACGAGGTGCTGATCCATTCCTTTCTTGAGACCGAAGAAGAAGTAGCTGTGTTTGAGGTCGAGGTTGAGGGCGTAGGTTCTGCGGGCGAGCAACTGCATGAGCGCCTTGACGTTGAGGTCGTCGTTGAACGGCATCCCGTAGGTGCGATCCACGAACTCCGGATGAGCCAGAGTCGGAAGCTGATCCGCCGTGAGGCTGAGTACCTGTTTCTTGGTCGGTTGCTTTTGCTCCCCGAGCTTCCAGCCGTTTTTCGGAAGCCACTTGAGCGCCTGTTTGTGCGCAATGACGCGGCGCGGACTGAGGATGAAGTCGATCTCGCTTTGGAAGTCCTGATAGCGATCGAATGTTTTCACCATGCGGTGGATCCGGCGTATCACCGTCTCCTGCACGGAACGGTAGCCGGAGAGCACCGCTTCCTGTACGCCGGAGATTTGAGCTGATGTCTTGAACACGTCGCGGTGCTTGATGAGGCGCTCGTGATTTTTCAATACTTCGCTCCAGACGACGCCGATGTATGACAGCGTTGCCATCGTCATTTTTGGAGAGACGAGCCACTCGGCTGACGGTCCCCGAATCTCGAACGTCGTCAGGTGCGTTTCTGAATTGCGCTCCTCCGTCCTGAAGTCGTCCGCGTCGCCGTAGTTGGTGCGGCGGTAATTGCTCGACATTTGGTGATCGGAGCAGAAAAGCGGAAGCACGAACGTGGCCATGAGGAGATCAATGCGATTTCTGACCTTGTCGTTCTTCAGGAGCTCGTTGGGAAAGTCCACTTGTATGTGGCCGCCAACGCGGCAATTGAGGGAGAGCGTGGTGATGTCGATGCCGGGGAGCTTTCGGTGCATCTCCGCAAGCAGTGTGCCGACGAATCGCGTCGCTTCGGCGGGATCGTTCGTTGGATTCGGCCTGAGCTCCGCCGGAGCGCTGGCACCGTCCCACCCCACGACTCCCGCGCCCTCGATCTCATATCCCATGCCATTCTTGCTGTGATCGGGGTGGAACATGCAGGTGATGGCAGTTTCCGCCTGCACTTGAACGCCCTGGCGCAGCAGTTGAAGCTCGGGATCAGAGCCGAGTTTGAATTCGAATGTTTTCATCGTGATGGCGAGAATGAGCGTATTCTCGGGGTTAGGGTGATAAAGGAAGGGGCGGTCTTGTCGAACTCGAAGCCGCATTTTGGATTGGTACAGACAACGAACTTGTTTTTGCCGTTGGCGGCGATGAGCGTGAGGCAGTTGTGGCATTCGCGGGTTTGAGTGGCGGAGATGGCGTCTCCGGTGGCATCGCTTTTGAGATCCATGATGCGGACGTTGTCAGGACCTTCGTTCTCTACAGCCGAAGTGCTTTCTGCAACAGCCAACTCCGCTGCTGGTTGTTCCGGCGGTCTGTTGATGTGTCGTTGCATTTCATCGAAGTCGATTTCGTTTCCGCATTCTCGGCAGGAATAATTGCGCTCGCCGTTTCTATCGAGGTCGGTGTCGCCGTCGTACTCGTGGTGGTCATCGTCGATGGAATAGGAGCCCCGCTCGGATCCCGATACCGGCTCGTTGAAGTCAACGCTTTCGTCTTCGTGTTGGCATTCGGGGCAGACGAACACGGCGGATCGGTTAGGCATGTTGAGGGGTGAGATTGGTAAACCACGAGTCGCGGAGGGATTGCATACGCTCGTTTTCATCCACGGGTTCGAGATCGAGCGCCAAGAAGAGGTCCTCAAGCAGCTTTGTGGATGCGGTGTTAAAGCCGCCTAGGCGGGTGTCGTTTGGTTGATGCGAGGTCATATTAGTCTTCGTCTTTTAGTGGGCTGATATTGATGCAGAAGCGCTTCAGGGCTTCATCTCTGGCTTCGATCTCGTCGGCGGCTTCGACGACTTCCTGCTCGTCGCTAAAGTCGACATCTTGGGTGATGAGGAATTTCATATGGATGTGCTTTGTGGTTAATGGGAACGAAAAAAGGCCGCAATCTGGGGCGTTGTTGTAACGCCTCAAATCACAGCCTCTAAAAAGCATCAAGCTTTTGGGTTTTTGCGTTGCATTAAGCAGCGGCTTATATTGGCTCGATTAACGAGCGATTGGTTGTGCACTGAGCTCGGTAGCAGACACGCGGTACTCGGCATCGCGCTTACCCTCGCGCTGGAGGTTCGGCCAGAGCTCGAGTACGGTGTTCGGCGAGACTTTGATGCTCGAGACGCCGCGATCGAAGCGGAGATTGAGCATCTGCTTGCCAGCGTTGTCGCCGGTTTTAATTGGGTTGACCCAGGCACGGCCCACGTACTCGCGCACGGCGGGCTTGGCTTCGTTTCGTATGATTTGCATAGTGATGAATGGTTAGTTAGATGGAACGGTTAATATGCGAGAAATTGATCGACCTTAATTCCTCACTAATCAAGTCGTACCTTTGCCTTGCATGAGTGGCAGGAATGCAGTGAGTGGGTGTGCACACAGCGAAAGGTGCGTTGCAGTAGTGAGGAGAGGAGGGGGGTATTCTTGCTTTGAGTCCCAGGCGAGCTGAGGAGGTAGCGGAGGCCCATGAGACGGACGTTTTGTAACTTTTGAAGTTCGACGCGCTTGACACGGTGTTGTCCAGTTTTACGGCTTCGTTGAGCCAACATTGAGCAACTTTCTCGTCAAGCACTGCACTTTTCGCGGCTCATTTCCTTGTCAAGCTTTCTCAATCGCTCCCGTGGTTGAGCCACGATAGCCGTTTTATGGCTCTATAAAGCCGTATTTTAGAAAGTGGATTTACTATAATTATGGTAGGTCGCGGGTTCGTCGCCGCGAAGCGAGCACATTGACACATGAAAAAATTTCGAAGGAAGCCCAAGCCGTACATCGAGGCGGGAGTACTAAGCCTTGTGTCGGCGTTCACGAAATTGTGCGGGTTGCAGCAAGCCCCACTCGTAGTCTTCGAGCGCCAGGCGGCAAGAGACATTGGATTGCGGCACTACAAGCGGCTGCGGAATTTCAGCAGGGCTTGGGGTACGTCATATCACAAGGCGAATATGATCTGGATAAGCCCAAATCACGAGACAATCGAGGAGGCACGACACACGCTCGCTCACGAGTTCATCCACTTCCGCTTCCCGTATCTCTCTCATGGAGTGAAGTTCGAGGCTTACATCGGCTCACTCTTGAAAGGAGAATCCCTCGGAGCGTATCGTCCACGCAAAAAGCCGTCCCCGCAAGAGACAGCTTTAATAGCCTAAGTATATATCACAAGCCCCAGCCGCTCGCTCTGGGGCTTGTGGCTGTCAGATCGTTAAAGGGTGGGCGTGAACCGATTCCACCAAAGCAGGCCCCGGGGTAAGGTGCGGCGCAAATCCAATAGGCCCGTAAAATTTTTGCAATTTTTTCAAAGTCGAGTGGGTCTCTTGTATGCTTAAGCAATGAATCCCACCTATTTAATTGAGGAGTGCGCGGCCATATCTATTGGTTCAATTAAACGAGATCTTCGCTTTGAATTGGCAGACGATGAGACGTTCCTTATCTTCGACGCCGGAGATGGTCATATAACCCAAAGAATTGAACTCACAATGCAGGCGGTCACGTTTGGGGTTCGGTATTACTTTGAATGTAATTGCGGATTGAGGGTAAATAAGCTGTATTTGCCGCCCGGGCAACGTGCATACAAGTGTCGCACCTGCTATCGACTGCGGTACGAGATCACCACTTTCAATCGTTCCTCGGGCCCCGGCCAACTCCTGTATCGGACTAATCGAATGATCAAATTGGCAAACAAGCGTGCGGGAATGAATCGGGTGATGTACGGCGGCCGTTATACGCGGCGCTTTGAGCGCTTCTTGAATCTCTGTGGCCGCGCCGGTCTGGCGGATGTGATCAACGATGCACGCACATTCAAAGAAGCCATGGCATCTTTGTAGATTTAGATGAAGTCAGTAGATTTACATCTCTATTGCGATTGGTTATCTGTTTGCAGAGCAATTCACCAGTTGTGACGCGGCGGGCGGATATTTATTTTAGTGTGGATTGGCAAAATGACACCATGTCAATTAACAGTAGTGAGTGCTGGTGTGGGGTACTTTGCACACAAAAAACCGCCTCTCGGCGGTATTGTGCGAGACAACTCTCTATCACTTTTCCCTGTACAGTTCTTGATTGGTAATTCCGTGGTGGGCCGATTCGACGAATCGGTTGCCCACGGGTTGCCCAAAAAGTGATAAATGCTGTTCTTTCTTGATAGCTAGTGTGTACTATTGAGAATGCTATTATTCGTTGGTAATGCTTGGTTTTTTGCAGATTGTTCTTGTTTTACAAGCCTAATTGGAGGACTTCGAAAACGCCTAACATACTGGTTCGAATCCCTCCCTCTCCGCAATAGGTAGGAATCGCAAAATCATCGGCATGATTTCATTTCGTTTTCTGGCACGTCAAGCACGCACCAAAGATTCTCTTTTGTTTGTAATCACTTTTTGTATCGCGCTAACGGCATTACTCTCTGAGCTTCTTTCGATTCGCGCTGCAAAACTTGGCTTCGGCATAGGGTTTGAATTTTTCATCATTCCGCTCGCGGTACTTGGGATGGGGCTCGGTGGCGTATTCATATCGATATTGAGTAAAAATGTCAGCGAGAAAACGCAACTATTTTTCCCGACGCTTGTATATCCACTCGTGGCTATAGCGCCCTTTGCGCTCGCGCACTATGCAGCCGCAAGAGCTCCGCTACTCCTCTTTGAGATTGCTTTTTTCTTCTGTGGTTTTGCTTCGTATTTTACCGCCGGATGGATCGTATCGTCGATACTCGGCTACAGAAGTGGCTCCGTATCCGCGCTCTACTGTTTTGATCTCTCCGGCGGAGCCTGCGGCGTGCTACTGTGCATAGCCATATCAAACGCGTTTGGGTATGAGAGCGCCGTCGTTGCGCTCTTTTTATTTTCTCTGATAGCTGCTTTGTTGACGTTCGAGTATTTTTATCCGGCAAAAAAAGCCTTGCTGGCAAATCTACTCCTCTTCTTTTGCTTTCTTGCAGGATTTTCTCTTCTTTTTTCCTCCGCATTTTCGATATCGTGCCCGGAAAAAACATCTTATGATCGCTCGAACTCCTACACGCATGTCGAAATACGGGGATTCTCCCATGCGCTCGGTGCAGCAATGTTTGGCGTCCCTCAGCAGACGCTCCCCGCGTCTGTTGCGGTGTATCAGATCGGCATCGATTGTTTCTCATCAGGGACAGTTCGTCTGAAATTCCCAGCACTCTCCGATGCGATGTTCTTGAAAGACGGTTTGCGCAGTATTCCGCTCGCGTTTCTAGAGCAGACTGGCGCGCCGCTGGATTCGGCGCTCGTCTTGGGAAGCGGTGGCGGCTCCGATGTGCTGCGAGCACGACTCTACGGATTTGGTCGCATCGATGCGGTCGAGCTGAATCCGCTCGTAGTCGCGGCCGCGCGATCGTTTCCATCCGATCCGAGCGACCCATATGCAGACCCGAGCGTGCACGTCGTCATCGGCGATTCACGGCAGTTTGTTGCCTCCACTCTAGATTCATACCGTCTTATTCTCGATCTGAAATCGACCAAATACGGGAGCAGTCCGTTTGCAGCCGACACTAATTACGCTTCGACCGAAGAAGCTGAGTCCCTTTACCTCGAACATCTCCTTCCCAAGGGATTCCTCGTCGAAGCGATCAATCCCGGGTCCCTTGATTCCGTCGCAAAAAAGGCGATCGATTCACTTGCGGCACTTGGGATCGACCCCGCTGACAAAATCGCATATGTAAAAGGATACGATGGCGTCGAGGACCTTTTGCTCATTCGTCGGGAAGCCTTTTCGCCTACGGAAAAAACAGCGCTCACGGAAACAGCGCACGTGCGTGGATTCGCCGCACCGACCTTCTTTGATGCGGAGCAAATTCGATCAATCCTCGCGCTTAATCAATATATGACTATTAGCGATGACCGGCCATTCGTGTGGGACTTTGTAGCTCAATCAGGCACATCACCTTCAGTTCCCAAGATCATAGGCGATCTTGAAATCGGTGCAGCAGTAGCACTTGCATTGCTTTTGGGGATGGTTCTTCTGCCGTTTGTGCGTATATCCACGCGTAGCGTCGGGCTTATTCCGCTTGCATACTATTTCGCCGCTACTGGCGTTGGATTTATAACCTTTGAGATCGCGGCCATTCAGAAATTTTCACTCATTATCGCGAACCCTGCCGACTCAATCGCGGTCGTGCTCGGAGCAGTATTACTGTTTGGAGGACTTGGCAGTCTTGCAACAATGAAAATAGTTGCCGAACGAGGCGCAAAGGCACTCACCTGGTCGAACATTTCTCTCACTCTCTGGTTTGTCGCGGTGCTCTTTTGGGGACATGCGATGAGCGGAATGTTGCTTCCGTTGCCGGTCTTCTACCGCATTGCATCAGTGCTGCTCATCCTCGCCATTCCTGGATTCGCGATGGGCATGTTCTTCCCCATCGGAATCAAGACGCTTCGACTGCTCGCACCGGAGTTTGTGCCATGGGCCTGGGGCGTGGGCGGAATTGCCGGCGTCTTGGGAGGGCTTGGCGCGAAGATTATTTCGTTCGAGTATGGAGTCTCTGCGACACTCGCTGCAGCGGCGATCTGCTATCTCATCGCGTGGCTCTGTTTTTATGGAGTCTCGCTCGCGAAACGCGAAAATATGTGAGAAGTGTACTGGGAGTGGTCTACAAAAACCGCTCGCCGAAACGACGCATGGCGTTCTCGATGAGTTTGAGGCCCTTCCCCTTTGCGGTCACCGCATAGGTGCCGTCTTTCTGTTTGCGGAGCATCCCTTCGGATTCGAGTTTCTGCAATTTGAGCGAGAGCGTGCGCGTAGAGATGCCGGGAAGGGCACGTTCGAGCTCACAGAAACGCCGGGGCCCATCCAATACTTCGCGGCCGATGAGAATCGTCCACGTATCCGAGAGGAGCCGGGCGGTTTTGGTTACGGGACACGTGGTATGCATCGCTTTCATAGGTTATACACATACTACACCACAAATGAGTACTTTACAAAGTAAAGTACTCCCTGCTATACTGGGGACATAATCGTTAACCAACACTTATTGTATGGATTACACACAACTTGCATCGCCCGAAACCATCGAGAAAACCGCCGCGGCTCTCAAAGAGCGCAATGTCGAAGCGATCGTCGTCGCGAACAAAGACGAAGCACTCGCAAAAATCAAAGAGCTCATTCCCGCAAACGCATCGGTGATGAACGGCTCATCGCGCACACTCGAGCAGATCGGCTTCGTCGAGTATTTGAAATCCGGTAAACACGGATGGAATAATCTGCACGAAGGAATTCTTGCGGAAAAAGACCCCGCAAAGCAGGGCGCACTGCGCAAACAGGCGGTTCTCTCCGAGTATTACCTCGGCAGTGTGCATGCGCTCTCACAAACCGGAGAATTCCTGATCGCATCAAACAGTGGGAGCCAGCTGCCCCACATCGTCTTCACCTCGAAAAATCTCATCTTCGTCGTCGGTGCGCAAAAAGTCGTTCCATCGATGATGGAAGCATGGGATCGACTCGAGACGTACGTTGTGCCGCTCGAAGATGAAAACATGATGCAAAAATACGGCTCTGGCACCTCGCTCAATAAGATCGTCACATTCCGCAAAGAGAATCCAAAATCCGGACGCACGGTCCGGATGATTCTGGTGAACGAAAAGCTCGGTTTCTAAATTTCTGCGCCAACGAAATCTTTCACCGGATTGAGGAAGTACCCAACGGGCATGTAGGGCAAAGCGATATTTCTCAACGCTGCCGAGACACCTTCTGCCATAGTCCAGCGATCGAGGCGTTCTACAATCTTGCGAAATGCCCGAATGCGTTTTTCCCTGCGATCCGCGTAGCGTGAGAGTATGGAGGCAAGCGTGCCTCCTCGTCGCAATTCGTCGACAAGCACCCAGGCGTCTTCGATCGCCATCGAGGCACCCATCCCGGTGACCGGTGAGATGGCGTGATGTGCGTCACCCATGAGGACGACACGGCCTTTGTACCACCGGGGCATCTCAACCGTAGCAAGTTCGTCGTAATAGATTTGCTCCGGCGCCGGAGCCGCTGCGATAATCGCGCGTGCTGGTTCGCAAAAATCGGAAAAGAGATCGACCAGTGCCGTTCTGCGGCGTTCAAGCGGATGCCCGGTTCCGAATGGAACTTTTGCAATAATAGTTGCGACTGATGTCGTATAAAACGGAAGGATACCGCACCATCTGGCGTTGCCATAAAATGCAACCACCTCGCTCGGAAGCGGTGTCGCGCTTTCCGGCATCCAGTACATCCAGACGCCCCATCCATATGGGCGCAAAAAACTGTTTCCAAAGACTTGCTCGCGTATCGAAGAATGGATCCCGTCGGCACCAACGACAAGATCATACTCCCCAACACTGCCGTCGCTAAATTCGACACGTACCGCTCGGTCGTTCTCTACAAGGCGGGTTACCGTCGTTTTGTAGCGAAAAGGAATACCTTCGAGCAATTCAAAAAGACCGCGATGCAAATCCGTCCGCTTGATCACGACCGTGGCGAAAAATCGCTTAAACACCGCGAGCGAGACTTTCTTCAGCAGCCGACCGTTGCTGTCCATAAACGTATCAGTGTCATACTCACATCCGTTTTTCACCGCAACCTCCTCATCAATACCCAGTTCTTTGAGAATTCTCCGTCCGTTGCCCCAGAGCGCAATGAGGTATCCGATGTTGCCGAATTCGGAAGCGCGTTCGATCAACGTTACCTCCGCAATCCCGTATTTTTTCATCAGTGCGGCACAGGTGCATCCGGCAATGCCGCCGCCCACGATAAGCACTTTCATGACACGAGTATACCAGTGGTGGAATTCTTCCTGAAAGGCGGTAAAATTACGGTTCATGACGCTCACGTGCGCCACCTACAACATCCTCCACGGATACCACCGTGAGCTGATTCTCAAAAACATCCGCTTCTTGATTGATCAGGGCGCCGACGTGATCTGTTTGCAGGAAGCGGAGGTGCGCTTCGAGGAGCCGCTCAAAGCACTGCTTGCGCAACCCGAACTTTCACACTGGAGAGCCGAATGCGGACACGCGGGCCGCGGCGGCAATGTCGCAACACTGTGGAACACGCGCACACTTACGCTCAAGCACGCACATCTTGTCGAGTTGCCGAGATTGCGCACCCCGGGGACGCTCCAGCTCTTGCGTGGACTTGTGGAGACCATCCAGCGGGCGGCGCTCGTGGCCGAATTCGACTGGGGCGGCAAAAGTCTGCAGGTGGGAAATGCGCATCTCGCGTGGGAAGGCGGATCGCGTCACCGCATGCGACAACTCACGCACGTGCGCAAGGAATTGGAAAAACGGCCGGCCGAATTCCGCATCGTGACCGGTGATTTCAATACGCTCGCGCACCGCCTGCGCCGCCGCGCGCAGGAGAAACGCGTCGAGAAAACGCTTGGCGCCGAATTCCGCAATGCATTTCCAAAAATGCCTTGGACGTACGACATTTCCTACAATGATCCGACTGATGGATTGCAATTCATCATGACGCTTGCGCGCGCAAGCGGCGTGAAGTGGCGTCAGCGATTCGATTACATGTTCGCTTCCGACATGACGGTGATCGAGGGCAAAATGCATGATCTGCCCGGCTCGGATCATCGGCCGCTCATTGCAACTTTTTCGGTAGACAAAGATAGGCAAGCCGCGGTCGCGAGATAATGGTGCAAGGTGAAGGCGGGTGTATACTTGGCGTATATGCACTATTTTGGATGGAATTCAGGAATGGGTTTGCCGATGCTCTCCCCTGCCGCGGGGCTTGGGCTCGCGGTACTTATTATCTGGAGTCTCGTGTGGAAAGGTCTTGCGCTCTGGCGCGCGGCCACGCGCGGCGAGAAGATTTGGTTCATCGTATTTCTCATCATCAACACCGCAGGTATTTTAGAGATCATTTATCTCTTTTTTGTCACCGGGGCCAAACTTTCTGACTTCACAATGTCTTCCGATACACACGCGGAATCGAAACAATAGCAAAAAGTTCTCTAGAGGATCTGGTGGATCAGCCAGGTCAGGATCGAAAGCATGAGCGCGCCCAAGAAAGCCGCGAGAAATCCGCTCACGACGAAGCCCGGCACGATTGCCGCCATAAGCCAAAAGAGTAGCGCATTGAGGATAAGTGAAAAAAGTCCGAATGTAAGAATCGTGATCGGGAGCGTGAGAATTTTCAAAACAGGTTTGATGACGGTTACCATCACGGACCACACGACGGCGACGATAAGCGTCGTCACCCAGCCGCCCGTGATTGCAAGCCCCGGAACAACGTTGACGGTTATTACGACCGCAACTGCGGTGCCCAGGATGCGAAGTATCGTATGCATTTCCTCATCTTACCATAAGCGAGGCGGCAGTTACTTTTGGAGACCCCGCAGAGCTTGGCTCGAGGACAGTACATTTTTCAGCAGAAAAATGTTGTTCTCCAAAAGTAACTGCCGCCGAAGCGCTACTCCCACGCCTTCTCATCATCCATCATCGGATCTACTGCGATATCATCCTCATCCGCGTCTTCGTCTTCGTCGAGCACCTCCTCGAGTGCAGTCTCCGAAAGTTCTTCTTTTTCCTTCACATCCTTTTCATCTTTATCGTCGCGATACGCCATAAAAATTTCTTTTTAACCTTCGTAAACATCGAACACGACTATAGTACGTGGAGAAAATTCCCGCGCAATATATCTGGAGCGGTAGGGTGTGAATAACTCGCGAGTATAATGCAGTAGATGAAACCGAACGACGCGCTCACTGCGCATTTCCGCCTGACCCCCCCGCAAGTTGCTGCGCTCCGTAAGCTGGGCATTGCGACGATCCACGATCTCCTCTATCACCTTCCTGCACGGTATGACGCGGGCGGCGACGAATCCCCGATCGCAGGACTTGCTGCCGGTTCGCAAGCGACGGTATTCGGCAGGATCGAAAAACTTGAGACGCGACGCTCGTGGAAGCGCCGGATACCGGTGGGCGAGGCGGTGATCCGTGATGCTTCGGGCACGATCAAGGTGATGTGGTTCCATCAGCCCTATCTCGCAAAGAAATTTTCTGAGGGCATGTTTGTGAAGGCGGTAGGCAGCGTTGGCGGAAAAGAAGGAAAAATATATCTGGCGAATCCGCATGTAGAACGGGCCGATCCTGTGGAAGCAAAACTATTCGCACAACCAATTTCAAAAGATTCGGAGGTGCAAACACTGTTTGCGGTCTACCCCGAGAGTCGCGGTATCACTTCGCTCTGGTATCGGCACGCGATCGAACGGGTTTTTAAGAGCGACGTGCTGGATGCGCTCGAAGATCCTATCCCGGAAGATACGCTCGCGCGCTACAATCTCCCGCCGCTCCAAAGCGCACTGGTATGGATTCACACACCCGACACGCTCAAGCATGCCGAGGCGGCGCGCAAGCGATTTGCATTTGAAGAAATCTTTGCCATGCAGGTGGCGCAAGCGCTGGAGCGACGGGAGAACGATGCGCAATCGTCGTTTCCGATTCCCAATGGCGCATCGCTTGCAAAGAAATTCCTGGATTCAATTTCCTTCCCACCCACTGGCGCTCAAGAGCGCGCGATTAGAGACATTCTGCAGGACTTTGGCAATCAGCATCCGATGGCGCGACTTCTCGAAGGCGATGTGGGGAGCGGAAAGACGCTCGTTGCCGCGGCCACAGCGTACGCAGTTGTGAATGCACGACCACCGGGTCGCCAATCGGGCACACTCCAGGTCGCCTACATGGCGCCCACCGAAATTCTTGCCGGGCAACACTTTCAGTCGTTCATCGAATATTTCAAAGACCTGCCGATCAATATCGGCCTCATCACCGGGAGTGGTTGCAAAAAATTTCCTTCGAAAGTCGCGAACGATCGTGCGACGGATATTTCCCGCGCGCAGCTTTTGAAGTGGGTCGCGGATGGGGAAATCGCAATGCTCGTGGGCACGCACGCGCTCATCCAAAAGTCGATAAAATTTCAACACCTCGCCTGCGCGATCGTCGACGAACAGCATCGATTTGGTACGCGGCAACGCAGAGCGCTCGCACAAAAGGATGACGCCGCCCCTCACTTTTTGTCGATGACGGCAACACCGATACCAAGAACATTGGCTCTAACGATCTATGGCGATCTCGATCTTTCGATTCTCGACGAGTTGCCCCCTGGTCGCGCGAAGATCACGACCTCGATCGTGAAGAAAGACGATCGTGAGCGCGCATATGCCACCGTGCGCAGAGAACTGCTCGCAGGTCGGCAGGCGTTTGTGATCTGCCCGCGCATCGAAGAGCCCGATCCAGAAAAAATCGGTGCGCTCCAGGCAAAATCCGCAAAAGCGGAAGCCGCACGGCTCAAAAAAGACGTCTTCCCTGAATTCGAGATCGGGCTTTTGCACGGAGCGATGAAGCCTGCCGAAAAAGACGCCGCGATGGCGCGCTTTGCCGCGGGTGAAATTCAGATACTGGTGGCAACGTCGGTTGTGGAAGTCGGGATCAATGTGCCAAATGCGACCGTGATCATGATCGAGGGAGCGGAACGCTTTGGCCTCGCGCAATTGCACCAGCTGCGCGGTCGCATCATGCGCTCATCGCACGCGCCGTATTGTTTTCTACTCCCAGAAACAACGAGTGAATTTTCGACCAAGCGTCTGCGCGCGCTCGAAAAATCCGATGACGGCTTTTCGCTCGCTGAGGCCGACCTCGAAACGCGCGGTGCGGGCGATTTGTATGGTCGCAAGCAGTGGGGGGTCACCGATATCGGCATGGAGGCGCTCAAAAATATAAAATTGATCAAAGCGGCGCGCGACGAGGCGCAAAGCCTCGTCGCGCGCGATCCACGCTTATCACACTATCCCGCGCTTCGAGAGCGCATCGAAAACGTCGGCAAAGAATTGCACGGCGAATAATTACTGCGTGACCGTCAGAGTGCTATTCGTGCTAAATGTGAGTGGAAGATTGGTTGCGCTGTCGAGAACTTGCAATTGGTACGTTCCCGGTAAAAACGAACTTGGCGGTGGGGACCCCCAATATTGTTGGTGCGGTGCGGAAAGAAGTTGTACCGACCAATGACCGTTCACGACATTGATAGGATCAGTGGTATAGCCGATATCCTTAATAACAAACGAAAGGGTGATCTGAGAAACGCCGCTTGCGGTGCCCGTGATCGTGGGGTTACTCGATGAGGTTGTCAGCGAGCTTTGATCGATTGCGGCAGAACCTTGATAGGACGTGACGTTAAAGGTAAGCGCATTGCTCGTGCCTTTTGAATTTTGCACTGCGATGGTGTGTTGCCCTGCAGGAATAGTGAGGGCGGCCGGATCGCAACTCATACCCGCTGGAGCATTGGCGCAAGCATTCATGTCGTACATGTATCCTGCGAGGGTAACGGTGAGAGATGTATCGTTTGAGGTTTGCCAGCCACCATCAACAAGAGCAAAATGACCATCGAGGATGAGCCGGTCAACTTGAGAATTTGTAGTTATGAAGCCCGATCCGGTCAGCGTTATTTTCGTGCCGACGGGACCAGAGGTCGGCGAGACAGATGAGAGACTGGGCGCGCCGGATGTCGAACCGCCGACCGTGATCGTCGCAGTCGCAAGAGTCGAAGCGGGAACCGTTCCACAACCCGAATTTGTTTGCGTTGCACCCGATGAATTTAATACCGCGCATGCATAATACGAAGACTGAATGAGTTGGGCCGTGTACGAGCCGTTTTGCGTGTACGTGTGCGAAACCGATCCCGCTGTTCCGTTGGTGCACGAAGACGTTTGAGTGCCTCCGCCCGTCGTTACGCTGCACTGCCCCGGTATTACTCCTGAGAGTGTTCCCGTGGTTCCATCACCGAAATTAACTGTATCTCCTCGCGTGGCTGAGAATGTCACCGTAAGTGGAGCTGCGCCCGATTGCGGCGAGGCCGTGAAGTTGGCATTCGTGTAGTACGTGCTTCCGACGTAGATATTCGTTGTGCCCAACAAAATGTTGTCGGAGTAGAGGAGCGCGGTGAAGGTGCCGTTGGCTGAATAAGTGTGCGTCAGGGAGTACGAGCACGTAGAGGGGACGGAACTCGTGCATGCGATCGGCTGGGACATTTGGGCCGAGGTACCGTCACCGAACGAAATCGTCCCATTGAGCGAACTTCCCTGCTTGCTGGTAGTGAACGTAACTTGAAGCGGAGCCGCGCCGGATTGCGGGGCCGCCGATAATGATCCTGTATTTGGAGTGGTGTTGTTTGAAACGCACGAATGGTGACAACTTGCATCCGCGTAATCGTATTCACCCGCGGGACACGAGAGTGCGATCGCCGTACATGCATTTGTATTTCCGAGCACGCACATGCCGTTTTGCATCACGTACCCACTCTGACATGAACCGCCGCCGGGAAGCGGTATCGCGCATTTGTATGAAGTCGTGCAGCCGTTTGCATCCGTGTTGGCTTGCCAACCGGTCGAGCAGACGGTCGTGGGAGGCGGTGCGACCGGGCAGGAAGAATTCGGTTGCGGAGCATTTTGCGCGCATGATTGTGCGATCGCTGCGATCGTGTGCGGACCGACAACTCCGAAGCCAGTCGAGGCTGCATCTCCCCCAGAAACGATACCGTGCGCGGATTGCCATTGCTGCACTGCCGCTTGCGTAATGGGGCCGAAATATCCCGTTACATTCGCCGAAAAATCTCCCGACTGCAAAAGAAATTCCTGCAGATTCGCAACGTCCGATCCCGAAGCTCCCAATGAGAGCGAGCGGTAGAGTTGCGGACAGGTGGATGCGGATTGAGTCGTCGGTGCGGTTTGTATTTGCGACTGAACCTGTGTCTGCGTTTGCGGTTGCAGCTGATTGATCTGCGAAAGCAAACTCTGAATCTCTGCTTGCAAATCACTCATCGTATCGGCGGAAGAAAGGAGCGGTACAGCGACAACAGACGCGAAGAGCATGGCGCCTGCGAAGAATCTGAAGCGCGATGTCATATCAATTGGAGATCGTGATCGAGATGTCGTCGGTGCGTGAGAGCGTGGGGCCGCGTTTCAAGACGATGGTGAAGGAGCCGCCCTGCGAATAGGTGTGCGTGAGCGTGTCGACAACAGAATTTTGTGCGCACGACGATCCACCGTCGGTTTGCGTTGTGTGCGATGTCCCATCGCCCCAGGAGAAATCATAGCCGGTGCAGGATGACGGAAGATCGAACTGCGCGCTGAACGAGAGCGAGTTGGCCGTGGAGGGAGTCAAGACCGGCGGGCTGTAGGAATAATTTGACGTTCCTCCTCCACCACCACCGGAGCCGCCGTTTACAATAATCGTCGCCGATCCCACCGTGGGTTGTGCAGCTCCTGCCGCACCCTGGTAGAGCGTCGCCTTGAACCCGCCCGTGGTGGTGTAGGTGTGGTTCACGCTGTAATTGAGCCAACCGCCAACCGATGCGGGCAGGTTGACCGGTACCGAGGTGCCGTCGCCAAAATCAAGAATGCTCGCGCAGCCGCCTGTGCAGAATCCTTTGTCGTTGCTGTTGACCGTGCCGCTGAAGGTGACGTTGAGTGGTGCTGCACCGGAAGTGGGAGATGCGTTAAAAGATTCGGTCGGAAGTCCGGGAGTGAATACCGGCGGCGCAGGCGCAGGAGTGCCTGTCACGGTGACGGTTGCCGAGGTTTGATGGCCTGCAGCAGATAGAGCGATCTGGTACGTGCCCCCATATTGGTACACATGCGGATATGTTTGCGCAGCTTGGCTGCAGTTGCCTGCCGAGACAGGTATCTGCTGCGGTGCGCTTCCGTCGCCAAAATCCAGCGTGTAAATCGCGCCGGCGCAGGAATTTGTGGTGTTGACGGTTGCGGTGACATTGACGGTAAGCGGCGCTGCGCCGGAAATTGGCGTCACGGTGATGAAGCCGCCCACCGGCGATTGCGCGGGTGGTCCGCTCACACCGCCGTATGAGCCCGTGGTGCACAGAAGCGCGATCGCTGCTGCGGTGCGCGGACCGACCACGCCGTAGCCGGTCGAATCGGGCGAGCCTGAAGAAACGATGTTGTATTTCACCTGCCATTTTTGTACAGCAGCTTGCGTGAGCGCTCCGTAATAACCGGAGGCAGTTCCCTGCGGATAGATTGAAGGGTCGCGCGCAAGAAATTGCTGGAGGCGTTTGACATCATCGCCCGTCACGCCGAGGTGGAGCGACCGACCGATCAAGGGGCACGAGCTGGAATTAGTGGTATACGTGCCGGCATAATTCCCCGTGCCGGTAGTCCCGCCCGTGCCGATACTTTGTTGCAGCGCGTTGATCTGCGCAAGCAAGGCCTGCACTTGCACTTGCAGCTGCGCGGCGGTGGAGCCGGAGGTGGTGGTATTGGCTGAATTCGTGTAGGTCGAGGCACCAACGGTGGAATAATAATTGGAATTCGGATTTGAATAATACGTCGTCCCGGTGTTTGTATTTGTATTTGTGTTCGTATTTACAGAACTCCCGCCGACGGTGATCGAACCTGCCATGCCAATCCCACCCGCACTGCCGTGGAATTTGCAGTGATACGCATAGGTGCCCGATTGATTGAAAGTGGCGGAGAATGATTGGCCAGGCTGGACGGAGCCAGAATCAAATGCGCCACTGTCAGCCGTGGCGGTGTGCGCCATTGCTCCCTGATTGAGCCACGTCACCGTGTCGCCCGCATTGATCGTGATAGTTTGCGGCGTGAAATGATCGTCGGTCATCGTGACCGTAATCGTGGCCGCATGCGTGGGATGCGGGATCAAAAGGAGGAGAAGGGCCACTGCGATCGCTGCTAAAGAAGAAAACCTGAGGGTTTGTAGCATGACACAATTGTGGCACGCCGGAAAAACGGCGCAACCGTGAAATTCACACCGAAACTCATTTCCATGTCGTCACGGATAACGTTTGCACCGTCGCGCAAACTTTTCCGCGACCCCGCCTCGCGGTTTTGCCCGCTGGCAAAACATCGCTCCGACCCGGACTGAAGCACAAAACCTGCCGCAGGGCAGGTGTTTGTGTCTTCAGTCCGCCCGCTTGGACTCGAACCAAGAACCGCAGAGGTATAAGCTCTGTGCTCTAACCAATTGAGCTACGGGCGGAATACTCAACTCTAGAGCAATTCTTTGTTTAAGTAAATCATCGCTTTGCGTACGTCCACTTCACCCATCATATTGTGATGCATTCTTTCCTTCAGAATTTCATAAGGGGTTCCTTGTCCGAGCAACCACATGAGTTTCGTCGACATGCATTCCATGCTCATGTCGAATGCCTGGATCACTCCTCTTTTTACCGCTTCCAGTCCGACTGAATCGACACCAAGAAGTGTGGCGCCGCCGGGACATTGAGTCGTAACCACGATCGGAATCTTTCGTTCTTTCGCGTAATCAAGTGCGGGGAAAAGTTCTTCCGATACATCACCTGAGCCGTATCCGCGCAAGATAAGCCCTTTCGTTCCCGCATCCATAAGCGCGATTAGATATTCCGCCGATATCCCGGGAATGCACGTGAGAGAGACGATGTTGCGCTCGAAACGATTTCGGAGATTGAGCGCCCCTGGGTGCCGCGGTGTAATCTGCTTTTTGATCTCGATGCCGAGACTGATTCGCCCGAAATCTGAATCGTTAAAAGTGGCAAACGCGTCGAGATCGGATTCGCTCATTTTCTTGGAACGCGTGCCCATGATGATCTTGCTGCCGAAAACGACAAAGACTCCTGCGAGATCGAGCGTGCAGACACGTAGTGCGTTGACGAGATTGTTGCGCCCGTCGGTCGAGATGACTTCCGCCGGCACTTGCGCGCCAGTAAGCACTACCGGCTTACCAAGATTCTGCAGGCTGAATGAGAGAGCGCTTGCCGTATACGCCATCGTATTGGTACCGTGGGTGATCAAAAAGCCATCGTACTTGTCGTATTCTTCCGAGATTGCTTGCCCAATCTGCTCCCAATGCGTAGGTGTCGAATTGCTGCTGTCGATGTTGAAAAGCACACGCACGTTAATTTCCGCAATCTCGACGATGCGCGGTTCAAGTCGGAAGAATTGATCGGCGCCATGCGCCACGTCAAGCGCCCCCGTTTTTGGATTTTTTGTCATAGAGATCGTGCCACCGCAAAAGAGGATCAGGATGCGTTTCTTCTCTTGGAAGTTGCTGCGGACTTTCTTCTTCACCATACTTCAGATCACAAGGGAGACGCATAGCACCGCAAGCGCTGCGAGAAATTTCTTTGTGCTGAATGACTCATCGAGAAACGATATGCTCATAAGGAGCACAAAAACTGGGGTAATATTTCCGAGTGTGACGGCAACACCCGCGCTGCCGAACGTGAGGGCATAGTAGAGGAGAATCCACTGCCCTATCACGAAAAGACCACGAAAAAATATGAAGCGGTAAGTTTTGAGATCGAGTGCTACAAAAGAATCTTTAAATACCATGATGGCAAAGAGTCCGATCAGCGCCGCGCGGATCATATAGAGCGTCGGCGCGTTAGTTGCATGCAGTGTCGTCAGAAGATACGCGCTCGGGATCGCAGAAATACCGAAGAGGAATGAAGACACGAGCGCGGGGTAGAGTGTCGCTGTTTTGAATGCGTGGATACGTTCCCAATCCGTGGAAATGCCGATAATGAGCGCGATGATGATAAGTGCACATACGATCGTGAAGACAGAAACGCGCTGGCCGAGAAAAAGCGCGCTTGCGAAAAACGTAACAATTGGCGCAAGCGAAAGGATAGGCACTGCCACACTTGCCTCCGTGTGCTCGAACGTCTTGAAATAAAAGTAGTTCGCCGTCGTGTCGATGAGCGCTATCAGAACGACGAGTCCTGCGTTCTCCCATGTGAAAGCGAATATATAGAAGAGCGGTGAGAGTACGAGCAGGGTCGCACTCATGATAAAAAAATTCGCCGCCAAAATCCGCTGCGTTGGTATTCCCTTCAAAAGAAGGCGGGCAAGTACGCTCGCGATTGCCGCCAGAAAAGCGGATGCGATAGGTATTGCCGTGGCAAGTTTGATCATAGCTTGGGGGCACTTGACGAAGGACTTTACAGGCTATAATCTCTGCTATGAGTGGCCAATAACACCATAGGGTGCTAATTGACACCTCTATAAATATGTATTCCGAAATCTTTGAGGAAATAGGCCTCTCCCCCAATGAGGCAAAGATCTATGAGACTCTCGTAGGACGCTCGGAGATATCGGTTTCAAATATCTCGACTCATGGAAATATCCACCGCCGTAACGTATACGACGCACTCAATCGCCTTATCGAAAAGGGGCTCGTGTTCCAAATCTTTCAGAAAAACGAAAACCTATACCGCGCCGTCCACCCACAAAAACTGCTGGAGGTGGTGAAGGAGAAGGAATCGAAAATACTAAACATTTTGCCGAAGCTCGCCGCGCGGTACGAAGCGAAACCGACTGCTGAAGCGGCGTTTATTTACAAAGGACTCGAGGGATACAAAAATTATATGCGCGACATGGTGCGAGTCGCCGAACCCACCTACTTCCTCGGTGCAAAAGCGTTGTGGTTTACGCCAAACATCGAGAAGTATTTCCTGACCGACTTCCGTGAGACGTTCGAGAAAAGAAAAATTCCCTATTTCACGCTCTTCGATCATCAGGTGGTAGAGAAAATGCCTCACGCAATCTCTGAAGTCGGTGGCGAATATAAAGTATTACCCAAAAAATATTCTACACCGGGTGTATGCGACATCTTCGGCGACTATGTCGTGACCTTTTCAAGCGTTGACGTTGGTAATTTCGGCGAACATGGCTCGATTTTCGTCATGATCAATCACGACCTCGCCGAAACGTACCGTACATGGTTCAAACTTATCTGGGATTTGTGCCCTGAAACGAAAAAAGAAAGCAGGGCTAGCTAACGAATCGCCCGTGCGACTTTTGCCACAAGCGTCTCAGTGCCATGGACAATCATAATTCGTGTTTCGACGCACTCGATGCGATAGCAATCGATCGTACCGCCAGTACCAATCAGCCTGATCGCAGGTTCGTTCATAGCAATAATCCGAACAGATTCTCACATCGCGACAAGATTGTCACGTTATAGCCGCTGCTATTAAAGTTATGTGCGCACTGTCATCCCGCTATATTCCGCAACCTCTGAATGAATGCTTCTCCATCCGGCCCCATCGCTTTCATGCCACCAATATCGTCGAGGCTCAGTCCATTCGGACCGGTTTGTAGCTTCGCATCATTTGCCGGTGCGTCGAGAGTACCTTTGTCACCAACCCCAAAACCATATTTTTCCAAGGCGCTTCTCTTGATTGAGAGGACGACCCCTTGCCGCTGTCGCGCTCGCTCCATAAGAGATGAGAGTCGTTCCATCCCGACGGATTCGATAAATTCCCGATCGCTGGGTTGGAGGTCGCCGCCACCTGCACGTATATCATCTTCAGCCTCGTCGAATCTGAGAACTGCAGTTTGCGCATTCTCATTATCGAGTGGGATTCCCAACTCGTGCAATACATAGTGTCTCATCGCGACATCTTCTGCATACCATTGTGCGTCGCGTATCGGCTCCTCCGATTCAACGTGCGACCGCAACCATTCACTCGGAAGATTGGAGAGAATAGGCGCGATAAAAAAGTCGCCAGGCGCATGCATATGGTCTTCGTACGTTTGTCCTGGCAAGCTGCCCGTTTTAAGTGACGCCTCAAGAGCCTCAGTACTCGTCCCGTGGTATCCGATGATATCGGGGGTTTCAGATATACCCGCTTCGAACAATTCGAGCAGTTTTACTGCACGTTGTCGCTCTTGCGCCTCTGCGTTTGGTCGCTGAGAAAAATCATCCAGCGACATAGTTTACCGAATCGATCTGGCAACCGCTTTCGCCACGCGTTTGTCGAACATGTCGGGAACGATTTTGTTGGCGGTCGGCTTTGGCACAAGTGCCGCGATCGCTTTGGCGGCGTTGAGTTTCATGGTGTCGGTGATCTTTGTCACTTTGTGATCAAGCGCACCACGAAAGACGCCGGGAAAAGCGAGCGAGTTGTTGATCTGATTGGGAAAGTCGGATCGTCCGGTGCCGACAACCGCCGCACCACCCCTCTTTGCTTCGTCGGGCATGATTTCGGGAGTGGGATTCGCCATGGCAAGCACGATCGCCTTTTTCGCCATAAGTTTGATATCTGCCGCTTTCGCGAGATTCGGGCCAGATACGCCGATCAGCACGTCCGCGCCTTTGAGCGCGTCGCGCAAATCGCCCGTGCGTCGATGCACATTGGTCCATCCGGCGAGTTCAATTTTGTGCGGCGAGAGGTCGCTGCGATTTTTGTGGATGATGCCTTTGCTATCGAGCATGACGATATTCTTTGCGCCGGCTACGCGCAAAAGTTTTGCAGTCGCGACTCCCGCTGCACCCGCGCCGGAAATTACGATATGCGCGGTCTGCATTTTTTTGCCAACCACCTTGAGCGCGTTGATGAGGCCTGCCAAGACGACGATCGCGGTGCCGTGCTGGTCGTCGTGCATCACGGGAATATCGAGCGCAGCCGAAACACGCCGCTCGATCTCAAAACATTTCGGCGCAGCGATGTCTTCGAGATTGATACCGCCGAATGCGGGAGCGACGCGCAAGACCGTATCGACAATTTCGTCGGCATTCTGCGTGTCCAAGACAAGCGGGATCGCATCCACGTCGGCAAATGTTTTAAACAGCGCACACTTCCCTTCCATCACCGGCAGTGCGCCGAGTGCGCCGATGTTACCGAGTCCCAATACCGCCGAGCCGTCGGAGATCACTGCCACCATGCGACCCTTGATCGTATAATCACGCGCCTCTTTTTTGTGATGAAACACATGCATCGAAACGGCCGCAACCCCCGGCGTGTACACGAGTGAGAGGTCGGCGCGATTGCGTACGGGCGCCGCTGGCACTACGCGAATCTTCCCGCCGAGCTTTTTATGGAGTGCCAATGCTTTCTTTGCGGTATCGTTTCTTGCCCTGAGCTTGTCGAAGGGTTTCTTCATGAGACGCAGTATACCAAAACAGCAAACCCCCGCGATATCTCACCGCGAGGGCCCAAGTTGGACAACCTTGTCGAGGCCGTCAATAGATGAGCGGGAGGAGCCGCCACGTCCGGCGGCAGTATTGCAGATACCGCTCGCCATATGTAGCGATCAATTGCTCTTCTTCCCTGTCGAGGCTCGACATACGGGAGATTGCGCTGGCCGGCACAATGACGAACACCATCCAATCTGCAAGGATGAGCTCGATTGCTGCGAAACCGATGAGACACCCGCCATAAAACGGATGACGGACCCATCGGTACGGCCCGCGGGTGACGAGCATATGCCCTGAGATAATTTCAGGGGATGTGGCGGGCGATGCCCACGTCGACCTTCGAATCATTCGCGGCCACGTGACAAAGATGGCGGCAATGCACGCAAGCCCGAAGCCGAGACTTCGAACTGCAAGATCTGCAGATGAGTGCAGGCGCATCGGGAATATATCGACACCGATCAATTGCAGCGACACGATCGTTGCAACGGCGCCCGACAGTGTCGCTTTGATGTCGTTGCGCCATTCATTGAAGAACGCTCGTGCACCCGACTGTCGGATGTCGTAGAAAGCCCGCACGCAAACAACAGTCGCAACGATAAGAACGATGGTGGTACGCCAAGGTAGGTTAAGCATCTGCTATACTCCTTGTGAAAGATCGGATGGAAACGATATACTTTTGATATGGCAGAGTCAATCACGATCAAAAAACCTTTCGATTCCCACCTCCATCTGCGCCGCGGGGCCATATTGCGCGCGGTGACACCGATCAGCGCCGAAAAATTCTCACGTGCGATCATCATGCCCAATACGGAGCCACCGATCGATACGGTAGCGGCAGCAGCGGAGTACAAAAAAGAAATCCTCGGGGTGCTACCCCAAGGATCTAATTTCGAACCTCTGATGACATTCTACCTCACAAAAAACCTCGCGCCTGCGGAAATCGAAAAAGGGTTCGCGGGAGCAGGCGGCGTGAAAGTGTATGCAGTGAAATCCTATCCGTACGGTGCGACGACGAATTCGCAATGGGGTTATCGCAGCATTTTGGAAGCGAGCGACGTACTCAAAAAAATGGAAGAGCTTGGTATGCCACTGCTGTTACACGGCGAAGTACATCTCAACGACCGCGACGAAGAAGAAGACCCGTACGATGGCGAGAAAATGTTCGTCGCCGACGTATTGCCACGGCTCTTGGATAAATTCCCAAAGCTCAGAATATCGCTCGAGCACATGTCGAGCACGGAAGCGATTGATTTTATGGAAAAAAACGGCAAGGCGGGTCAACTGGTGACGACCGTGACGCCGCATCACTTAATGTACGACCGTCGACAAGCATTTTCCGGCGGTTACCGTGCGCTGCTGCATTGCAAACCGCTGGTGAAAAAACGTGAGGATCGCGAGCGATTGCGCGAGATGGTCAAAAAAGGCCTCACATTCGTCTCCGCCGGTACCGACAGCGCACCGCATCCGGAATCGAAGAAATTTTCTTCGTGCTGCGCCTTCGGCGTCTTCAACTCCCCCGTTGCGGTGGAAATGTACGCACAAGTTTTCGATGAGCTAGACGCGCTCGACAAGCTCGAAAACTTTTTATCGGTAAACGGCCCGAAGTTTTTCGGATTAGAACCGAGTACAGAAACAGTCACGCTCGTGAAAAAAGATTGGCAAGTGACCAACCCCGTCGTAACCGACGAAGGTGTCAATATCTGGCCGGTTGGCCATGTGCAGCATGGGCTTGGCAACGAAACGATTCGGTGGAAAATAAAAAATCAATTGACTTCTGTCAACTAAATAAGATAGAGTCGTCGAGGAAAATCGCTGCTCTCCAACCAAAAGGTGGCCACATGGTGGTAAAACTATACCCACCGAGCAAACTGAACTGGCTCATTCACGACCGCAATGGGATGCCCAGCGCACCCCGTGCGATGGCAATCCTCGCGACCGTAATGCTCGTCGGCATTGCGGTCTACGCGCAGTGTAGAGGAATCGTCAACTTCGGCGCGTTTTTTTGAACGTTGCGGCGCGCGGACAGGTTTGTCCGCGCGCCTTTGATTTTCAACCCCACCACTGCCCTTCTTTAAATCCGATCTCGCGGGCTTTTTGATTTGCGGCCCGTTTGAGTTGATCTTTTGCCTGCGCGTTGTTCGCAAGAGAACCTTGCTCGATATCACGCTTCACCGCCAAGAGTGCTTGTAGCGTGTGTGCCAATTGGATTCTGCCCGAATACGCTTTCATCTGCACTTCGATGTGTCGCGCAAATTTTACCGTCTGATTCGACTCCCATTCGTTGGGCTCGCTGTCGTAATCCGGCATGCTGCGATCGCTCATGCCAGAAGTATAACCTGCTACGCAAGCGGCTGGTGTTCGATGTCTTCTTTCTTTTTGGGGATGATGCCGTGTTCAATCAAGATTTTCTCAAACTCATCGCGTTCGATCGTTTCCACCTCCACGAGTTTCTGGGCGATCGCTTCAAGTGCTTTGCGGTTTTTGATTATGACCTCCTGAGCTCTTTTGTGTGCACCAGAAATAATTTTCTTCACCTCGTCATCAATCTGTGCCTGCACCTCTTCAGATTGCTCGCCGCCCTCCACCCCGCTGCCAAACATCGTGCGGCCGACTGCTGCATCAAAGGCGACCGGCCCCATTTTCTCCGACATGCCGTAGCGCGTCACCATGTCGCGCGCAAGCGCGGTCAATACCTGCAGGTCATTCGACGCGCCAGTAGTGATGTCGCTGAAGATCAACTTCTCGGCAATGTAGCCGCCGAGCGAGACAGCGATATCGTCGAGAAATTCTTTGCGCGATTGCATCTTCTTGTCTTCAAATGGAAGTTTGAGCGTGTAGCCCGCCGCACGGCCGCGAGAAATGATCGAAATTTTGTGTACCGGATCAGCATACGGCAGGACGGAGGCGACAAGCGCGTGCCCCGCTTCGTGGTATGCGGTGATCTCTTTTTCTTTTTTATTAAGAATATGGCTGCGACGTTCGGGACCAAGCATTACTTTTTCTATGGAACGGATGAGATCGAACTGCGTCACTTCCCTGCGATCCTCGCGCGCGGCGAGGATCGCGCCTTCGTTCATAAGATTGGCGAGATCGGCGCCGGAGAATCCGGGTGTGCGCTCTGCGATCACGGTGAGCTTCACGTCGGGGCCAAGCGGTTTTGTGCGCGCGTGCACTTTGAGGATATCCTCGCGATCTTTGCGGTCGGGCAAATCGATGACGACACGCCGGTCGAATCTACCGGGGCGCACGAGCGCGGGATCGAGCACGTCAGGGCGATTGGTCGCGGCCATCACGATGACTTTTTCATTCGGCTCGAAGCCGTCCATCTCCACGAGTATCTGATTGAGTGTTTGTTCGCGTTCGTCGTTGCCGCCGCCCACTCCGGTACCTCGCACGCGCCCTACTGCATCGATCTCATCGAGGAACACAATTGCGGGCGACGCTTTTTTTGCCGTTTGGAAAAGATCACGCACACGCGATGCGCCCACGCCGACAAACATTTCGACGAATTCCGATCCCGAGATCGAGAAGAATGGCACGCCCGCTTCACCCGCGACCGCGCGCGCCAACAGTGTTTTGCCGGTACCTGGCGCGCCCATCAATAAAACGCCTTTGGGAATTCGCGCACCAATCTGGATAAACTTTTTTGGATTCTTTAAAAAGTCGACGATTTCCGAAAGTTCGGCTTTTGCTTCTTTGGCGCCGGCGACGTCGGCGAAGGTCACCCGTTGCACGCTGTCTTCGGGATTCACGAGTCGCGCCATTGATTTGCCGAAGGTGAATGCCTGCATGCCGCCCTGTCGCAACTGCCGCGAGAGATACCAGATGAGACCGAAAAGGAAGATTACGGGCACAATGATGGGAAGCAGCGTAAGCGCCCAGAATCGCAGTCCCCCTTCGTCTTGGATGGTGATCTTCACTGCGGCAAGACGATCGGGAGCAATATTGAATTTCGAAAGCGTGTCGGTCAGCGAACTCTCGGTTTCTTTGCGCGAGGTTTTTACTGATTTATCCGCGTAGGTGGCGGTGATCTGGTCGCCGGAAACGTCGATCGAGGAAATCTTGCCCGCGTCGATATCTGCTGCAATCTGCGAGAGCGGCACCTGTTCGTTTTGCGTGGTGATGTACTGCCGTACGAGTGAGTAGCCGGCCGAGAGCACGAGAAAGACCGCAAACGCCGCGGCAAGTTGCATCCAGATCGAGGGGCCGCCACTCGATGGCGGCGCAGGTGGTCGCGGGCTGCGACGGGGTTTTTCAACATTATTCGGAGTAGCTACCATAAAGGCGCATTATACATAAAAGCGTTAGGCGGTATAGTGATGCGATGATGGTGATAGAAAATAAACGAGTCGGATTCGACTACACGATCCTCGAAGAAATCGAGGCGGGTATAGAATTGCTCGGCATCGAAGTGAAATCACTCCGATCTGGACGCGGATCGCTCAAAGGCGCGCGCGTCGTCGCACGCGGCGGCGAGGCATATCTCGTCGGCGCATCCATCCCCGCATGGCAAATCCTAAACGCACCAAAAAGTTATGACCCCGAACGCACCCGTCGCTTGCTCCTGAAACTCAAAGAAATAGCCCACATAGCTTCGGCGGAAGGCCAAAAAGGGTTGACAATAGTGCCTTTAAAAGTGTATAATAAAAATCGAAAATTGAAGCTGTTGATAGCGATCGCACGTGGAAAGAAAAAAGAAGATAAGCGTCATTCTATCCGGGCGCGCGAAGAAAAACGCCGCATTGAACGCACGTTGAAAAAATAATCCTGTTGGTCCTTCCCCACCTCTAATCGCCTCGCGCGATTGGAGGTGGGGGATGATCAGTTTCGACAGGGAAATAAGGGTATGTATGCGCGCAACAAAGTTGTGGCATCTTTTTAAACTGCCTCAAATTCCAAGTGCGAACAAAGTAGCACGTGCAGTACTCTCGCCAATTCAATTGGCAGACCTGCAGCCCGCTTACGCTCTCGTAGCCTAAGCGCCGTCCTTCGATCCGATGCTTGATCAAGATCGAATGGGCGTAACAAATTTCAAGCACTGATGCGGACCTGTCTCGCCCGCATCTAAGAATAGGGACTCGACAGTGTGTCGTTTCGTTCATCTTTAAGATACGCTGCCTAAAACTCAAGATGATCTACGCTGCGTAGATACATGCATATTCTCTTCTCTGGACGCGGGTGCAATTCCCGCCATCTCCATGATTACGAAAACGAGCCCCGCAAGGGGCCTTTTTCGTTCATGGAGGCGAGAGAGTGTCTGCGCACTCTGGGGGTGGGAATTGCAAGGCGCAGCGATATTTCTGCAGCAGCAGAAATCGCGAGCCAGGGTCGTGAAATTCTTCGAGCGGCGGCGAGAAAAATATTCCTGACCATTTCCCGCTATCTCCACATACAAAGTATGTCTCGCACATACCTCAGAGGCCCCGTGCCGTGTAAGGATTTTTGAGTTGCTACCTTTGGTTTCGGTTAGAGAAGAGACCTCATCTCCATTTCAATGTAACCATAAAATCACCTCTTGAGTCTTGTTCCTCTTCGACTCTATTGAAGTAGAGAAGAGGCGAAGCGACCATCATGTAAACGATCTTGATGAAAAGCCCGGTGAATATAATTTCCCATATATCAGCAGGAGGAACCAGGCCTATAAACGCGATCAAAAAGAAAACCGTGCTGTCGAGCAGTTGCGCGAGTGCATTGCAGATATTGGCCCGCAGCCACAAATACTTGCCCTGCATCCGCTCTTTCAAAACGAGATACAGATACACATTGAGGCTCTGACTCAAGGCGTATGCGCACAGGCTTGCGAGCGTGACGCGCGATATGGGACCGAATGCGGTTGCGAGTGCATTGTTGATCGGAGCGGTTGCGGGAGAGCCGGTAAGCGCAATCGTGATCTGGATGAGTGCAGAGAAAAACACTACGGCGACGATGCCGACCCCGATCGAATACAACCCTTCCCGCTTGCCGAACCGCTCGATCAGGAAATACGTCGCCAGAAAGACCGACGCGTAGAAGATGTTGCCGGTGTTCGTCGGATGCCCAAAAAAGAAAACGATCTTGGCGCCGACGGCAGCGATGAGTATGAGAAAGACGATGATGACGCTGTAGAGACGCTCCTTGCCGAATTTCCATCCGGCCAAGACGAACAAGGCGCTCACCAAGGCTGTAATCAGTAGCAATAATTCATTCATACTACTTGGCTTGGAACGACAACCGATGCAACCTTATCTCAAGCATACCAATGCTGGGGCTGATGTCACTGGGGTATCCACAACCACGAATTCAAAGTACCTTCACGCACACTATCACGGCTGCGAGAAAGAGTAGTTGCGAGCTGACGCCGAGCATCAAACTCTCGCGCATATGATGCCTCGTGTGTATCCAATGATGAAATCGCTGCAGTGAAATGAGCGGCTCATGTCGAAAGTGTGCGTACACAAATTGCAGCGGGTCAGGCAGAATACCCGCACACGCGCAGAAAAAGACGAGCACGAAATTTTGCGGCGTCGCGAAAAAAAGAAGTGAAAGCGCTACGCCTAAGAGCGCGTCTCCCCCAATAACGAACACGTCGCGAAAAAATGCGCGGTCGTATTTCATCGGAGCGCCGATCTTGGGGTTGATCGAAGCGGAGGCAATCGAATAATCCCGATGCGGAATAGCATCGATGAGAAAGTGGCTCGCGAACGCAGCGCAAAACGCGATGATTGGGTGCTGCGGCACAAGTACCGCCATCGAAGCACCAACAACCGCGTGCGTGGTGAGTGTCATGGAGAGACTATAGCGAATCCTGTTTTAATCTCCAGGGGCTCGCCAAACGGGGCTATGGTCAGGGTGTAAAATCTGAGTATGGAGCGATGAAGCAGCTCCGAATCAATTTACTATGAATACGAACTTCAACACTGTTCATCTGCTCAAGACTTCGGAACTTAAGCCCCACGAGCAGGTAATTTTTATGCGCGGGCTATTTTTATTAACACGAATGTTCTACGCTCAGGTATTCACGAGACCTATCCTTGTGGACGCGAAAAGCGGGGTGATCCTCGACGGGCATCACCGTTGGTGGGCAAGCAAGAGATTGGGTTTGCAACTGATCCCCTGCTACTGCGTCGATTATCTTAACGACACGACAGTATCGTGCGAACCTCGACGCAAAAACATCCCAGTAAGCAAAGCACTCGTTATCGCATGCGCCTCGAAAGGCGGCACATTTCCTCCGAAAACGACGCGGCATCGATATGAATTGCCACCATCCCACTCATATGAGTTTAAGGAATTGCTGTAATGAGGTCGCTTTCCACATAAAAATACCGTTTTCATCACAGTGGTATACTGCACAATGTGTAATGGACATTATCGGTAATGAGCAAGTGGTAACATGAATTTCATTCAGAAAGTCCAAGACGCCAAAGACCTTATCCGAGAGACAACGCTCGTATATCCGACTATTTGTGTTGGTTGCTCATTTGGCAAAGATTCTTTGGTGACCCTCCATATCGTCCGCAGTGTGTTCCCGAATATTCCCGTAGTTTCCATCCTCGCCGACACGGAATTTCAAGAGACATATGATTTTGCACAACGAATGGAAAAAGAATGGGGTCTCAATCTGAAGACTCATATTTTTACGCAAGAAGGTGATGATGTCGCGCTCTGCTGTGGAACGCCCAAGATCGAGATGACGAAGCAAGCACTGCTTCCCTACGAGGCGTGGATATCGGGAGTGCGCAGAACCGAGGGGATTACTCGGGCCAATTTTGAGCCGGTAGAAGAAAAAAATGGATTGACGAAAATCAATCCCATTTTGGATTTTACAGAATTAGATGTGTGGCGATACACTGCGCTGAACAATATTCCCATTAACCCGAAATATCAGGAAGGCTATAGAAGCTTGGGCTGCGCACGCTGTTCGTTCCCCGAAGAGGATGAGAACGAGTCGGAGCGATCGGGTCGCTGGAAGGGCACGATCAAGGTTTGCGGCGAGTGCGGCATCCATACGACCGCACTGCGATAACGAATATGAACGCGTTGGGTGACACGGATGGTAACGCATCGCAGAAACGTCCGAACGTCTTCAGCGGTCCTAGTGCTATGCGAGATTTTCTTGATCCCGCTCACTCGATGTCACTTCCGCTTGTGGAGCTCCCCGATTCGCTCAATCCGTTTCGAAAAGAAAAGGTTCGTATTTTCGCGAAACTCATGTACCTTTCTCCACTCTTCAACATAAAATTACTCGCTGCGCTCAACCTACTTACCGAGGCGCACGAATCGGGCAAGCTCGAAGGAGTACACACGATTGTCGAGAACTCTTCGGGCAATATGGTCCTTGCCGAATCCGTTGTGGGGCGAATGTTCGGCATCAAACGCGTCCTCGCGATCGTCCCCCGTGACATCGCACCCGGCAAGCTCGACCTTCTGCGACTCTTCGGAGTTGATCCGCTTCTAAGTAATGAATCGCCGGGTGAGCCGAGTGGAATCGCAAAAGCGCGGGAGCTGGGCAACCAGCCGGGATTTTTCAACCCAGGGCAATACGAGAATGACGCAAATCCCCGCGCATATGAAAAATGGCTTGCGCCGCAAATCTGGGAAGAAACAGATGGGATGATGACAATCTTTTGTGCGGGCCTCGGGACGACCGGAACAATCGTCGGCGCGTCACGGTATCTCAGGAAAAAATCACCGGGTATCAGTATCGTCGGTGTCACCTGCAAAGAAAACGAACCGGTGCCGGGCGTGCGGTCGGTTAGTCGTCTCAAGGAAATAAAATTCGATTGGCGTGCCTCACTCGATCATCATTTTGAGGTTACGACCAAAGAATCCTTCAGGTACAGCTTGGAGCTTTGCCGAGTGGGATTAATGGGAGGCCCTAGTTCCGGATTCGCTCTTGCGGGCCTTATGGAATTCCTTGAGGCACAGGCTGCCTCCGCGCTCGACGCGCTTCGTAACAAAGATGGCGAGGTCGTCGCAGTGTTCGTGTGCCCCGATTCAGCGTTGTTATACCTGGAAAAATATTCGACGCATTTGGATCCGCAAGAGCTCGCCTAGTTTTTGTTATACTTTAAACATGAATCGCGAATGGCGCATTGGGATGCAGGGATTCGCAGGGCTTCTGGTGACTGCGGTCGTATTTCTTGCTCCGGGCGTGGGCCTCATGACGCTCACAACACCCGATGGTGAGCCCGATGCCACAACGATCCTGCTCGCTGATAATTCTCATGCAGGGAAACGTGCGGTTGACGACACATCTCAATCGTTCGACACCGGTTCGTCGAAAGCCAAACTTCCAGCTATTCCGGCACTTATACAAAGTGCGCTCCCCTTCCGGTCACTTTCCACTTCTTCCCAAGTAATATCGAATTTTCAGATCAGGGCACCTCCTGTTTTCGGTTGACTCTTTAATCAGTTAGTTACCACTCGTATGTTACGAAAACAAATCATTACCGGGGTCGTCTCATTGAGTTTGCTCGGCCTTATGGCCGCTCCGGCTCTCGCGCAATCGACCACTGGCCAAACGACGACTTCTACAGCGACGACTAAGATCGCGTGTGTCGGGGCAGCGGTGAACGCCCGCGAACAAGCGATTGATGCAGCCATGACGACGTACACAACCGCACTGAACGCAGCATATGCGGCACGCGCGGCGGCGCTGAAGCAGGCGTATCAGGGAACAACGGCGAGCGCCGTGAAGGCGGCAGTAAAGGCGGCATGGTCAACATTCGCCGCTTCGACGAAAGCAGCTCGCAAAGCGTGGCAGGCGGCCCGCAACAGCGCCTGGACTCAGTACCAAACGGCGGCGGCGGCATGCAAAGCACCACCGGGAACAGGCGACGGGGCAAATTCCTCCTCCGAAGCTACCGGAAATTAATCGTATAAAAACAAAATCTCCCGTATAAAAGCGGGAGATTTTTGTTTAGAGTGTGCCGAGAGGACAAAACGACCCTGTTGTACAATGGCAGCCATGACCAAGCTCGACGAGATCGCCCTCAACATTGAGTTGGTTTTGATCAGCATCATCGAAGGCGTGGCGCTTACCAAGCTCGCCGAAAATGCGGTGCCGCTTCTGCGCAGCACAGATTCGCTGCAGTATCTCCCCTACATTCTCGCGGGGCTGGCCTTTCTTCTCGTATTCTGGGCGCAAGCAATTTTGCATGCGGTCTCGTTTATCCGCTGGCCACTGCGAATGGAGCACATGCTGCTGTATTTCGTCGCGGGATTTTTGCAGGTCGTCGCGTATAGCAATATCAGCAACATCACCGTATGGTTTTTCTGGTGGACGGTCTTTTCTCTACTCACCCTTTTCATTTATTACGTCGACCTGAAAATAATTCGTGACACTGCTGCTTCATTTGCCGCAAAATCCGGCGGCACAGAATTTATTCGCGAGGTGGAGCGGCGGCATATCAATGAAATGAAATATCTCGTGCCGAGCGCGCTTGTGTTCAACATCGTTGCATTTTCGCTGACGTATTTCGCACCATCGCTTTTTGTAAATCCTTTGCCCTATTCAATTCTCGGCATCCTGCAGCTTTTGATATCGCTGGGTGCGCTTATCGATTGCGTGCGCAACTTTCGAGGGCGGAGCGGCCTCCTCTTTTCACTCTTTAGCTCTTAGGATTTTCGCACGATCGCAAAGGGCGTCATTTCGTCGGATTGGCCAAGCGGATTGTCGCGGAATAATTTTCCGATGAACGATTCGGAGATCGCGCGCGTCGATTTTCCTAAGCTAAAGGCGCCACGATAATTTGCGTCGAGTATCACGACTTCACAACCAAGGCGCTCCTTAATGCGCCGTGCCGCGCCGTTGGGATCATTCGGCGCGAGTTTCGCGGAGTGTGCATATTCGAGGATGAGGAACGACATCGGGCAGTCGATCGACTTGGCCCGCTTGCCGCAGATCCGGTAGAACATGCCGTGAATTCCAAGCGGCCGCGTAAGTGCGGCTACTACTGCGGCGAGAACAACGCGCGCATATCCTGCCTCTTCGATACAGAGCTGCATCGCAAGCGCGGTGCCATGGCCGAAGCCGCGGAAATGTGTCGAACCATAGTAGTTACCCACATTGCGTGCAAGCAGGCGCGCGAGCCGCGTTGGCTTGATATCGCTAATGTCGACAATGCGGCCCTGAGTAACGGTAAGGGCTTTTTCGCTCACGAAAATAATATCGTCGGGCTTGAGAAACGGAGCGACGTACTCCTCAAGCAGCGGCATGATGTCGGTGTCCCGCATTGTGATGAGACGGGTTCGCACCGGCAAACGTTGGTACGTGACACCATCGACATCGATTTCGATTTTTTTACCCGGATTTGCAATAAATTCACCGGAAGGACGCCGTGGTGTAACGGGTGCAGAATCGTCAACAAAAGATACCTTTTCTCCCCGAAACGCGGCGAACAATCCTTCGACTTTCTTGCGGATAGCAGCGGCGTCTTCACCAAGCTTCGCGCGCGAGTCGAGCAGCTCGGTCGCCTCGATGTAGAGGATGTGCGCTTGGTCGACTTTGCTTTTCGGAAATGTAGCTTTGGTAATCGGAGTACTGTCGGAAGACACCACTTCCACATCCACGCCACCGCCCTCTCGCGGGGAGTAATTGATCATAAGCCCGGTCTTCTTTTTCATCTCGGTATATGTCTGGACTTTTTCCTTGAACCATTTTACGACCACGGGGATCGCTTTGTGCTTTTTCACTTCCGTAATTTTATTCTTATCGTCTACGAATACAACTACGGGATCGAGGTCTTTGAGTTCCGACGGCTCAAGCCACGCTTCCGCCAAAATGATTACCTTATCGCCGGGCTGAAAATGGTGTGCCGGAGGACCGTTGAGGCAAATGTCGCCGTTGCCGCGTGGACCCGCAATGATATACGTTTGCCAGAAGATGCCATTGCGTAAGTTGGTGATATTAACGTACTGAAAGGGACGCATGCCACTCTTTTCGAGCAGTTCTTGGTCGATCGTAATGGAGCCGACGTAATTGAGATCGGCTTCCGTGACGGTCGCGCGATGAATTTTCGCCATGCACGTGCGGATCAACATGCGTGCATTTTATGCGGCTTTGTCGGCGATGGCAAACAGCGCTCATCTTACAGAGCAACCGCCCGCGGAAAAGAAACATGCTGAATGCCTTCCGAATACGGGGCGACTTGGTATTCCTGGAAAATGAACGTGACCTTGTCTGCCGAGATGACGAACGAGTTGAAATTATCGCGGTTTGCGCTTGCACCATCGGGAAACATGAATGCGTCGCCCAGCGATGCCTTGAGTTGCGTGGCCGCAGAAGCAGCGAGCTGATCGAGCGAAAGGCCCGTGATTTTGAGCGCATCGTCGAGCGTGAGCGCTTTGCCCGTTGCGCGGTCATAATTGAGGCCGTTGATGACCGTAAGATCGTGCGCGCCACCGGTGTACTGCGAGAGGACGAGCTTTACCGATACGACATCGGGTCCGATGTAGAGCGAATCAAACGTGCCGGTAAAAGAATTTTGCGGTGTTGCGGAATCGGGCGGATTCGGTGGTGTGGTTTCGAATTCAGCGACGGCATCCTGCACGGTGGTTTTGATCTGTGCGTCGATCGCGGGGATGCCCACCTGCGGATACTGCACGTTCACCGTATAGGTGCTCGTCGCATCGTTGATGTGCGCGACGGTTATTTGCGTGCCGGGATTTTGTGCCACAGGTTGCGCGAGAATCTGATGGACCGGCACGTACGTAAGAATGAGGTACACGAGCCCGACCAAAACCACGAGAAGAAGTACGTACCCGACCAAGCGTTTCATGCGGTGCAGTATATCAGGAGTCGATTCTTGCGAAACTCAGGATCAAATCTTTGCCGCAATAAACTCCTTGATCATCTGCGCATCCGGATCGAGCACTTCAAATCGCTCCGAGAGCGAGGCGAGTTGTTCATAGCCCGCGGGATACTCGGGATCGCGGCCGATTGCTTCGCGGATCGTTTCGGCGAATTTCGCGGGAAGGGCCGTTTCGAGACAGATGAGCGCAACTCCTTTCTCACGATGTTTGAGACCGGTCGTCACGCCATCTGCCGTATGCGGATCGATAAGCACGCCGTACGTTTCATCGATCGATCGAATCGTTGCCAAGCGATCTGCGTGTGTCGAAGAGCCGGCAATAATTCCTGACTCGGTGAGGCGCGCAAAATCCGGCGACCCAACAATATCAAAAAATCCTTTTTGTGTGAGGTCGTCCCAGAGTTCGCCCATGCGCTTCGAATTACGCTGCACGAGATCGAACACATAGCGCTCGAAATTCGATGCTTTGGAAATATCCATCGACGGGCTCGACGTGGTTGCGACTTCAGCGCTCGGCCGCGGCCGATAGCGACCCGTTGTGAAAAATTCTTCGAGCACGTTGTTCTCGTTGGTTGCGAGAATCAGTTGCTTGATCGGTAATCCCATCTCCCGCGCGATGTACCCGGCAAGGATGTCGCCAAAGTTCCCGGTAGGGACGGCAAATGAAACCTCCTCATCATTCGACTTCGTCGCACGAAAATAACCCCAGACGTAATAAACGATCTGAGCCGCAATCCGAGCCCAATTGATCGAATTGACCGCACCGAGCGCGTAGTGCTTTTTGAACTCCGCATCTTCGTTTACTGCCTTCACCGCATCCTGACAATCATCGAAGGTGCCGCGGATCGCGATATTGAAAATGTTGTTATCCTGCAACGTGTACATTTGCCGGCGCTGGAATTCACTCATGCGATTCAAGGGCGAAAGCATGAACACGCGCACGTGAGCGCGATTGCGCATCGCGTATTCAGCCGCCGAGCCGGTGTCACCAGAGGTCGCACCGAGGATATTCAAATTTCCGCCGCTTTTTGAGAGCGCATATTCGAAAAGCAGTCCCAAAAATTGCAGCGCGATATCTTTGAACGCGAGCGTAGGGCCCTCAGAGAGATCGAGTAGAAAAAAATTCTCTTCAAGTTTCTTGAGCGGCACGATATCGCTGCTCCCGAAAATTTCTTTTGTGTACGTATTGGAGATTATGATACGTAAATCTGCGGCGGGAATGTCATCGATAAACTTTGCGAGGATCGAATATGCGAGTTCGGGGTACTTCATCTTACGCATTTTTTCCAATTCTTCCTCGGAAATTTGCGGGTATGTTTCTGGTACGTACAGGCCGCCGTCGGGTGCCAAGCCTTCGAGAAGAATTTCAAGGAACGCTCGTGGCTCGCCTTTTCCTCGCGTGGATAGGTAATGCATAGGGCACATAATACACAACCGCTTTATCCGTTTCCATGTGTCGATCTTTTTGCGCGTATAATTTCCGGATGAGAATGGGGTCGGCCTTATACGCCGCTGCCGGTATCGCAGCGCTTCTCGCGATTGGGACCGCGTGGATTGGGTACGCATCGCCGCACGTGCAACAGCGGTCTGTGATGACTGCTTCAGGGGCAGTCAGCGTACTTCCCGCGACGACGACGCCTAATGTCTACCCGGTTTCGAGAGTCGTCGATGGCGACACGATAGATGTGTTGATGAACGACAAAAGCCTGCGGATTCGGATTATCGGTCTCGATACGCCGGAGATCGTCGATCCGCGCAAAGTCGTGCAATGTTTTGCGAAGCAGGCGTCCGACGAAGGCCACGCGCTTCTCGACGGGCAGTACGTGCGACTCGAATATGATCCCTCGCAGGGCGTAAAAGACAAATACGGCCGCACGCTCGCATATGTCTTCATGATGAATGGAACAAGCTACGAAGAATTCATGATCGAGAACGGCTACGGGCACGAATATACTTACAACCTGCCATACAAATACCAATCCCAATTTAAAGCAGCACAAAAACAGGCACAGAATCAGAAAAAAGGATTTTGGGCAGACGATGCGTGTGCCGGAAATACCACGAAGCCTGCGAGCGCGGGATAAAGATCGCGTCCACAGGAAAATTTTTCCCCGTGTTTTCTTCGGTATACTTCAGAGATGCATGCTGGCAGAGTTTTGCTGTTCTCTCTCTTTACCGCCGGGATCATCGCCTCACCAGCGGGTATCGCATACGCTGTTTCCAATACTGGTGCGGACAAGGCAGCTCAAAATCCACCTCAATGCAACCAACTCTTCGGGCTACCGCAAGGGACAATAACGCAAGGAGGCAAGGATGCAACGGTGATGAATCCGGAAGTGTGCGCAGCGTATGCATTCCTTATCTCGCGATACCAACCGGGATCGCGCAGTTCTGCTGGTCTGTCGAACGCGAAAGTGATCGGGATTACGAGCCTGAATCCTGATTTTGCCGTCGCGCTTGCCAAAATGCTGAAAGCCATGCCGGGAAACATCATGATCAATTCAGCATACAGAACCGAGCAGGGGCAAGGGAGCAAGAATCCCGAATCGAACCACCGCTATGGATGTGCGGTCGACCTAGGGTGGAGTCAAAGCGATTGCGGGTCGGCCGCCTGCCAATGGATGCAGACGACGGGACCACAATATGGATTACAGATCCGCATGAAATATTCTCCTGAGTGGAATCACGTCGAGCCGATCAACGTCCAGCAATGCAGGGCGGCGGGGCCGGGTGGTGGTGTTACACCCACGACGGGAACTCCTTCTTCCGCCCTCGCAGATCAAATCCGTCAGGCGCTCGGCATGCCACAACAGTCGAGCACGCAACCGCCTCCACCACCGCCTCCACCGACATCTCAACCTGCATCTACTGCTCCTGCGCCAATATCCTCGCCTGCTCCCACAACAGCAGCAACACCACTAACCGGCACGACTCCTATCTCAACAGCTACTCCCGGCTCTCCCACCGCCTGCACACCGCAATATTCTTGTAGCAATGGAACATACGTGTACCAGACGAGTTCGTGCACAACGATTACTGTCCAAACATGTAAGTATGGTTGTTCGAGCGACGGGACGACTTGTGCGACATCGGGGAATCAATCTCAAGGCACGAGTACACAAAGCACCAGCACCTCCGCGTTTGATCTCATCAATCAATACGCGAACCCCGTAAGCAATTCAATCGATATCGGCACGGGGACGTCGATCGCACTTAATCAGGATCTTCAGAATATCGGCGGTGACGTGGGCGCAACGACTTCAGCCACATCTTCCGACCAAGTCGACTCTTTAGGAAACGTGGCAACGCTCCAGCCGCCGGGAGCGCAACAAACGTTCACTTCCGGCGATCTTGCAAATTCTCCCGGACCTACGCCGATGACGACGTCGAATTCGTTGGTGGGAAATCTCATCGCAGCGCTTCAGAACATTCTCGCCTTTTTGGGGAATTACCTGCGGCCATTCGGAGGAACGCCGCCAGGTGTCGTGCTGCCGGGAAGCGCTGTTGCCGATTAGAGTGATTGTGCAAATCTTTTAAACGATTCCCCCGTTTCGTCTGTATACTTGCGTATATGAAGCTTGGTCGCGTATCACAGTTGCAGCGGGCTATCTGCGTGCTGATATTTTTTGCCCTTACCATTTTCACATTCGCAGAAAAAGCCGAAGCAGCCTGTCCGGCTGGCACGCAGCCGATTACGAATGCTGCGATTCTGGTGATTGCGAAGATGACCAACCCCGCTGCGGTTATGGGCACCTGTTATAACCCAAGTGACCCCAATGTTGGAGCAGCCGCAGGCGATGCAAAGCAATGGCTGCAGCAGCATGCAACAACAGATGCAAATATCTCATGCCTCAGTGCGCCATTCGCTGAGAAATTGAAGACGTTCATGGAAGCAGTGCCGGGCGGAATTCCAGTGATCACGAGTGGATACCGCGGCACCGCAGCACAAAATGCGGCCATTCAGAGCGGCGCATCTCATGTGACGAACGCCTGCCAGTCGTATCACCCGTATGGCCTCGCAGCAGATTTTAATAACAACAGGGCCGCGCAGACGCAGTGGATGCGCGCCAACGCGCATGCATACGGATTCAATATACTCGGTGATTGGGATGCAAACCATTTCCAGGACAACGGGGGTCTCTCCGGTCAATGCGGAGCGTGCCCAACAGATACGACCGGCGGTGACGGAGTTCTACAGCCTTCCGCATCAAGCCAGTCTCCGTCTTCTGGTCTTGCCAATCAAGTACGCCAGGCGCTCGGCATGCAACAGCAGCCACCTCCCCCGCCCCCGCCCGCACCCCCACCGCCTCAGACGCCAACACCACTCATAACGCCGACTCCGACAACCGCCTCCGGAAATCCGACCGCCTGCACCCCGCAATATTCCTGCAGCAACGGATCGTACATCTATCAAACGAGCTCCTGCACGACGCTCACCGTGCAAACCTGCAAGTACGGCTGTTCGAGCGACGGGACGACGTGCGCACTTTCACCGCAGTCGGCATCAAGTTCTTCGGCAACGGGAATAAATATTGGAAGCGGGACGGGAACAGGGACTTCAGCCGACAACGGCAGCAGCAGTTCGACGTTTGCCCTTATCGATCAATATGCGAATCCAGTGAGCGATTCAATCGATATCGGCACCGGGACGCCGATTGCACTCAATCAGGATCTCCAAAATATCGGAGGCGATACGGGTGCACTTTCCGCCACCTCCTCCGACTACATTGACGCTTCCGGAAATGTCGTGGCCCTGCAGCCGCAAGCACAGCAGACATTCACTTCCGGCGATCTTGCAAATTCTCCCGGACCTACGCCGATGACGACGTCGAATTCGTTTGTGGGAAATCTCATCGCAGCGCTTCAGAGCGCGCTGGCGTTTTTGGGAAACTATCTAAAACCTTTCGGCGGGCAAATTCCCTCTCAAAACGCATCGACGGTCTATCTGGAATAAAATCGCTTCGTGTGATAGAGTGTCTCGACTGAGATTCGCGCAAACGAATTCGGTTCTAGACGCGGAGAAGGCGGTGAGGGAGACGTATTGTGAATACGACGACCGAGACGCAGAGGCTCCGCAACAACGAAACGCGTCGTTTGAGCGAATCGAACCAAATGGGATTCACAAAATACACATCGCAAGCTGAAAAAGAGCGCGCCCGCATGAACGAGGGCATCCGCGCGCCCCAAGTGCGCGTCATCGGACCCGAAGGAGAAAATTTCGGCGTCCTTGCGATACGAGATGCCATTGCAAAAGCGCAAGAACTCGGACTCGATCTGATCGAGATATCGCCCAACGCTCAGCCGCCGGTATGCAAAATCACCGACTACGGAAAATTCAAATACGAGCAGAAGAAAAAAGATAAAGAGATCAAGGCAAAGTCGCATGTCACGGAAACCAAAGTCACGCAGGTGAAGATCGGCACGAGCGAGCGCGACATGCACATCAAAGCATCCAAGGCTGCTGCATGGCTCAAGGAGGGCCACCGCGTCAAAGTCGACCTCTTTTTGTGGGGTCGCTACAAATATATGGAATTCGAATTCCTCAAGGAGCGGCTGGAGCGGTTTTTGGCCGTCATTCCCGAGAATTTCAAGATCGCCGAGCCAATCCAGAAAGGTCCGAAAGGACTTTCCGTAGCAATTGAGCGCGATTTGTCGAAAAAGCCCATGACCCCAAAGCCGAAAAAGGAGCCGGTAGCAGCAGAAAAAGAGGGCGCTTGAGATTTGCGTTTTCTCCCATTTCAGGCATACTGTGCCGGACCGCCGATGTGCGGTTTTTCCATGAAAAACAACAAATCATTCTCGAAGCGCCTCCGGGTAAGCAAGAACGGTAAGATCGTCGCGCGAGCGCCGGGGCAGAACCACTTCAACGCAAAGCGCTCAGGCGCGAGCACCATGCGCCACAAACGCGCCGGTTCGTTCCACGCAGCGATGAATAACACGGCGCGCAGCCGCTTCCTCCCCCACTAATCCTATGTCGCGCGTCAAACGAGGAGTCAATAAAAATAAGCGCCGCAAGAATATTCTTGCGCAGACGAAGGGGTATCGCTTCGATCGCTCGAAAAAGGAGCGTGTTGCAAAAGAGGCAATCAAGCATGCGGGGATCTACGCCTTTCGTCATCGCCGCGCAAAGAAGCGAGAGTTCCGTCAGCTCTTTACCCTGCGCATCAATGCAGCTGTGCGCCCGCTCGGATTTTCGTATTCAAAATTCATCGACGCGCTCAAAAAGAGCAACATCAAGCTCGACCGAAAATCGCTTGCCGCACTTGCGATGAACTATCCCGAGACGTTTGAACGGCTCACGAAGCAATTGAAAGCCTAGCCCGACGCAACGCTGCGTTTTTCCGGGTACGGATTTTTCCTGGTGGAAAAATCCTCGAATCCTCGACCGCCGTCTGCGGGGCCCCTCCAAAACGCAGCGTTACGTCGGGATTACAAAATCACCTCCTCGTTCTTCCCCGTCGCGCTGCGGCTGTCGTGATTGTTGTACACGAGCATCGTCTTTTCTTTATCTTTTTGCACCATCTCGATCAGACGCTCGACGAGCGCTTTGGGATCGGAATCGAAAAAGATCTTATCGTTGGGCCGATGGGCCTCATCGATGATATTTTTTAAAATTTTGTCGGTCTCCCATGTACCTTCGAGAACGCCGATGGGGCGGCGATCTTCAAACGCAACGGAGAATTCGTTGATGGTGCCGATCCTGCCGCAACCGATCACGACCGCATCCGATGAACGCACCAAGAGAAGATCGCGCCCCGCGTAGCCGAATCCGGTGTAGACAACGACGTCCATAAAATCGAGCGGGAGTTTGTAGATCTCGACATGTTCGCGCTCATTGGCCGCCGGGGAAAATCCGATGGAGAATCCACATTCGTCTTTGGCACCCATTGCTGCGTACATGGGAAATCCCGTCGTAGCGCCCGTGGTGACGATGGCGCCTTGCTTTGCGATCTCGCGCCCAACTTCTTTCGCCTTTTCATACGCGTCGAGCCCGCAGTAGCCGGTCTCGGCTGCACCGGAGACGGCGATTTTCACAACGCCGTATCCATCTGGCAGGCGGCAGAAATTAAGAGGAACTTTCGTGTGATTCGGATGGAGAACTTTTTTTCCCATAGCTACGGATTATATCACCACTCGACATCGAATGATTGTCCTTTTTCCGGAACGATCGCCTCGATGCCAAGAAAATCTTTGATGCGTTGCGCGAGAAAGAGCGACGCTTTCGGCTCCCCCATCACGACAAACACCCGCTCAAGCGGTTCTCCTGCGTTTTCTGCAAACGAGAGGAGCTGATCGCGATCGGCATGACCAGAGTAGCCGCTCAAGACCCCGACCTCGGCGCGCACATTGATGTTCTCTCCCGCAATATCGACGTGTTTCTCTCCGTCCTGAATCCGCCTACCCAAACTGCCTGGCGCTTGGTAGCCAGTGAGAAGAATACTTGCTCGTTCATCGGGTAAATAACGTGCCTCATGCGCGCGGATGCGGCCACCAGAGGACATCCCGGAGCCCGCGATGATGATTTTTGGGTCCGGCATCCCGTGAATCTTGCGGGATTCGGCAACGTCCGGAGTCTGAAGCAAGCCCGGAAAAGAAAATGGATCGCGGCCGCGCGTAAATTCTTCCTGAGCCTGCGGGTTGAGATCGTTTTTATATTTCTCAAATACTTTTGTGACGCTGATCGCAAGCGGCGCGTCGAGATACACAGGAATCGGCGCGATTTCTTTGCGTTCGATCATCTCGTTGAGTTCGAAGAGCAAGATTTGCGTACGCTCGAGGGAAAAAGACGGGACGAGTAGCGTACCTTTTTTGTGCCGCGCGTTTTCGACCGCATGCTTCAGAATGTCGCGCCGCGCAGCGCGGTCCTCATGCAGGCGATCACCATAGACACTCTCCATCACGAGGTAATTCGCACCCACAGGAGGCTCTGTATCGTGCAAAAGCGGCTCCGGAGAATTCCCGATGTCGCCTGTAAAAATAATAGTGCGATTATTTCTGGTGAGTTTGACCAACGCCGAACCCAAAATGTGCCCTGCATCGAGAAATTCGACGGCGTTCTCACCGATTCCAAACGGTTCGTGATACTCGCGCGTCTTCCAGAGCGAAAGTGTGCGGTCGATATCACCTTTTTCATACATTGATTCGCACCCGTGGCGCTCCGCATCGCTGCGCATAATCGAGAGCGCATCCTCGAACATGATCGCGCTCAAATCTTTTGTCGCGGGCGTGGAGTAGATTGCACCACTGAATCCATCGCGCACAAGCTTGGGGATGCGGCCGATGTGATCTTGGTGCGCATGCGTGATGATGAGTGTATCGATGCTTTTGGGATCGTATGGAAATGATTTCAAATTTTCCAGATCGCACTGATTGGGCGAAAGATGCTCGCGTTCAAGCGCTCCACAATCAATCAATATCTTTTTACTTCCCGTATCGAGCAAAAAATTCGCACCGGTGACCGTTCCTGCGCCACCGTAAAACGTGATCGATGCACGATTCGTCATCGCGTCATTCTAGCATCGGCTACTGTGTGAAGCGGAAGGATCCGACTATCGACTCGAGTTCTTTTATGACTTTCGTGTCGTCAAACCCGATCGTGGCACCGCTCATATCGGCGGTGATGGAGTAGCATACCCCTGCTTTAAGCTTTGAATAGCTGACATTCTCATGTTCCGTACCGGCAGCGAGATCGCTTTCCCTGCTTACCGCAAATGGTATGGTATTGATGGTTTTTATGGTTGCTTGCACGCCAAGTTGACCCGCATTGCAGTATGCAACAGCTTGCGCATCAGAGGACGCAAAAACACCTATCGCATTATCGAAGACGACCAGCGGATTCCCTTGGCAGATGCGAGGCGGCATCCAATCGCCAACGTGTTGGCATGCAGTTATCTGCGCGCTAGCTGGGTACTGCACGCTGAATCCGTACTGCGAATTCGTGTAGGTTTGCGCTGACAGTGCGGAAGAACCGGTAACGGTGATCGTTGCGGTGCCGAGAGTGGTCGACGGTAGAAGTCTTGAAACACTCATCGTGTAGACACCCGGCTGCGTATAGGTGTGAGTAAAGCTCACACCGCTCGGAACCGAGCAACCAGTCATACCATCATTGGTGACACCGGGAACGCTGCAGCCGTCAGCGCCATCTCCAAAATACACATAATCACCACCCGCACTTGGTGGCGCGACGAATGTAACGGTAAGCGGCGCCGGGCCGGAGGTCGGTGACGCCGAAAGCCCCGACGTATTCGCCGTACTCACTCCATACGCGTTCGCTTCTGCTTGGATTGTGGTCGTTTGCTGTGCAGTCGAAACAGGTGTGGCGACATTCGGATTTGTGGCGAGAATGGTTTTTGTTAAAGGTTCAATTGATGAATTGATTCCTCCATAGCTTGCAACAACCACGAAGTTATCAGCGCTCAGTGGAACAATAGAGTCCCAAAATATATGCAGGCCGCCCATTGTTGCCTGTGACAAATCTGCTGGATGAAGATTCGCATTGGTGAGTCCCTGGCTAATCGTCCAGCCCGGAGTGTTGTCCATCCATTCCCCTTTATTCGAGTCAAAATAGACATCATCTGAACATTTTCCACACGCATCACGGACACCTGAGGCAGAGGTGATTTCAGCAATGCTGATATTTTTTACACCATTAGAAACGAGGAGTAATTTTGTCACTTGATTTGCAATCCCAAAGCCCGCGAGTGGTTGATCATCTCCTGCCAAAGAAGATGAGTTATCTGAAACAGTCCAACTGCTGGGATACCAGAACGAAAATCCGAAATTGACGTCCGTGTATTTGCTCATGCCGGCGACGGATGAGGGCTGTGCGTTGCCGCCGTTGCAAATATTGTTGAACCCGATTGCGGTCTGGGCACCGTAATATCCCGTCGCAGGATTAATGCCGAGCATTTTTTGAAGTTGGGACACTTTTCCACCGGTGCTCATATCGGTATCTCCGCGCTTCAAGCCAACGGAAGCATTGCAAACAAGTGCGACATCGGTAGTCATCCCGGAAGCAGCGGGTTGCGGTGATGAAAACGAAGCAATTGTTGTTTGCTGTGTCGATGATCGCGCAGCGATGAGTTGCTGCAATTCCTGCTCAAGCTGTTGGACGAGCGCCATTAGAGTCGCGATGAGAGAGGCGTTGGAAGAAACGCTCGTCGTTTGCGCGGAGACGAGAAGAGGAGATGCGAGAAAAATCAAACCAGCGCCGATGAGTGCGATCTTTTTTATCATAGTACTACCCCTAGCAATAATAGGTTCAGTATCGCACCTTCGCCTCTGGGCGCAACCGATCTCGCCGCACAGTGCCCAAAAACCCTCCGGTGTGGAGGGTTCCTCGGTAGCGGAGGTACGGTGAGCCTGGTATTGGAGCCAGGTGGGTGATCTCGGCAGCCATTCCGCTGAAATCTGCAAGCAGTTCTCATTGGAATAGTGCGATTCGATCTCCCTTTTTCGCACCAGCAGGTTTTCGTACCTGCCGCTTATTCGAGTATACCACCGCTCGCTGAAAAACAAGCGTGAAGAACTCACTCGAAAATTCCCTCAAGCTCTTTTGCGTACAAAATATCTTCATGAGCCACCTTGTAGCTGATGATTTCGTCTTTCTCGAACCAATGCGGAATTTCCATGTTCGCTTCGTCGACAGAGCCGGAGGCGTGGATCAAATTACGCACAGCGCGATCGTCGGTATCCGACATGATGTACGAATCCGGTACGAAATCACCGCGAATCGTCCCCACGGGAGAAGTGCGCGGCTCCGTGCCGCCCGTAATTTTGCGGACTAATTCCACGGCATGCGCGCCCTCCCAGACCATTGCGATCACGGGACCCGAGGTGAGATATTTTTTAAGATTCTTCAAGATCTTCGCGGTGATTTCGAGCGGGTCTTCAGAGGGCGGAGGGAGATTGCGCGAGCGATAACTTGCGATCGTCTTCTCTCCGGTGACGCGACGCCAATTCGGATCAAGCGTGTAGTGCTGCTCTACCTGCTCCTCGCCGGGCACCATCATCTTGAGGCCGACCATCTTGAGGCCGAGCCGTTCGTAGCGCGTGATTATTTCGCCGATCAGGGCGCGCTGGATGCCGTCGGGCTTTATTATCACAAGCGTGCGCTCTTCTTTGGGATGCTTCATGAGCGATACTGTAGCACTTCGAGTTTTATTTCACAATCACCCGTTTCTCACAAGACGTCGAGGCTGCGCTCGCGTTTTGAAATGTGAATTTGTATAGATACGTGCCTGGTGTATCGACGACGATCATATACGCACCATTCGGAGCCCAATTGCTGGTATTAGGTGCATCCACCGCACCCCATGAACCCCACGCGACGAGAAATTTCTCCCCTATGCGAGCGCTCTCCACGCTGGTCACCGCTACGCAATCTATTTTTGATGGATCATAGTTGGCATTGACGGCAGCCGCGCGTGAAGCAAGGAAACGCGCTTGATCCAAGAAGTCCGTGAGCATACTCGCTGACGCGACCATTGGGCTGGCACAGAACACGAACGCAAGGCCGGCCAGGAATACTTTCTGTATCATTCAAAAACTATATCACGGTGGCTTATTGATTGAACGATGCGGGGTTAGGAAGATCAAGTCCTGGCGGCATCGGAGGAACGGGCTTTTTGCCATAGGCGGCATCGAATTTGCGGCGGATCTCTGCTTCCACCTCTTCCCTGTCTTTGCCGTAGGTGCGATAAGAAAGTTCTTTCATAAGATCGATCCTGCTGTAATCCATATGCGGCAAATCCTGGGTTTGGATGGTAAACGGACGCGCGGGCACGCCATTGACGAGGAGCGCGAGGACGGCGTTTCTATTTGGCAAATTTTCCAAATCTTGCTGCGTGAACATCGGTGTGAACTGTTTCTCCAAAAATTCCGCGTCTTGCGTGCCGATGCGGAAGGCGGCTTTGGTGCCGACGTTGCCGATCACTGCATCGCGAATATCTTCCTCGAGCTGCGCAATGAATTGATGCGCGATCGTGAGCGACAACTTATATTTACGCGCTTCTGAGAGAATGGTGGCGATCGAGGGCGTGGCGAAGTTTTGGAACTCATCGATGTAGAGATAAAAGACGGGCAGATCGCCTCGGGTGTCCACGCGCGAGAAGGCAGCCTGCAGGAATTTGGATACGAGAATGAGGCCCAAGAGTGCGGTGTTGCGATCGCCGAGGCGACCTTTGGAGAGATTGGCGAGGAAAATTTTCTTGCCATCCATGATCTCGCGGAAGTTGAAGGCAGATTTTTCTTGGCTAACGATTGGCCGCATGATGTCGTTGGTGAGAAACACGTCGAATTTCGAAGTGATATAGGGTGCGACGTTCTCGAGCGATGGATCACCCTGCGCCTGCTCGGCGATTTTGCGCCAAAATTGCACGATAATGGGATTTTTGCAGTGCGCGAGTTTGAGATTGCGGAATTGCGGGTCGGCAAAGACGCGCGGAATCTCGACAAACGTGCTGCCGGTATCCGGGTCTTCCACTACCAGTTGCACGGCATTGCGGTAATACTGCTCGAACATCGGACCGAACGCCTCGGGCACATCGGCGTAGAGTTTGCGGAAGATGCCGTACACTTCATCGACGACGAAGGTTTTCATCTCCGGCTTCGTGCGGTCGTACTCAAGCATGTTAAGACCCATGGGGCGGGCGGTGTAGGCGGGATCGAAATAAATCACGTCGTTTGCGCGCTCCGGCGGTATACTTGCGAGGATGTCTTCGATATCGTTACCGTGCGGATCGATGAACGAAACCCCTTCGCCGTTTTTGATGTCTTGAATGATCATGTTCTTGAGGAAACCGGTCTTTCCAGTACCGGTCTGCCCGATCACATAGGCATGACGCAAACGATCGGAGGCGCCAAAACGCACCGGCGTTTCGTCGGCGCCGTAGCGGTTGATGCCGATCGTGATGCCTTCTGCCGGAGTCTCCACGGGTGCGGGTGACTGCTTCGCGAAGCTGCGCTTGAGTTCGCGGGAAGTCGTCACACGCTCGGCAGTGAAATGGAAAATACCACTCAACTCCGCAAGCGAAAGCGGCATTGAGAACGAGTGGTCGAACTCGCGGTACGTGAAATCGCGTATAAAATCCGCGAGGCCCCAGTTCCCGACGTTTTTAAAGACAAAGTGATTGCCCTTGCCGTCGTCGAATTGAGTGAATGGCGCCTCCAGATTTTCAAGGAGTTCTTCTGCGCGCTCCTCGGTCGGTGCCGAAGTAACGAGTCGGATCACGACCGGCGCGATGCGCGTTTTCACCTTTTTCGTCACCTCTTCGGTCGCTACCTGATCGGATGAGCGGCGAAACTGTTTCTCGACTTCCATCTGATATTCCTTCGGTTGGAATATTTGCTTGCCCATCACTTTGAGCGCGTGCATGATTTCCGTCTCTGGCACCTTGATGGCCTTGCGATAATTCTTGCCTTTCTCCAATTCACGGAGAATTTTCTTGTAGTGGTGGTTGTAGCGGTCGCCTTCGGTCGAGACCATGATTTGCAGCGCCGCGCCTTCGCCGTGCTTCGCTATTTTTGCAAACGCGGCGAGCATGATGTTCATCGGATCGTGCTCGAAGAGGTCGGGTGTCTTCAGCGGAAGCGAGGGATGATCGCCCAAGGTCGCGTAGGCGGCTGCGTGCTTGCCGTCGTAGTTGAAAATATTGTAATCTCCGCGCTGTTCCGACATGCGCGCGTTGGGAAACACCGAGCCGATGAGACGCTCAGCGAGTACTTTTTTCTGCCGCGGTACGGCGAGATATAAAAATGCCTCTTCTGTGCCCTCGGGCACGGCAATTTCCAGCGAGAAGCCCTCATGCGAATCGATGAGCGACGTAAGTCCTGCATACAACTGCTCTGAGGATGAGAGGAGCTGTTCCAATTTGTGCCGATCCGATTCCTGCTGATCCCCTTCGCCGTGTGCCTGCGGCTGAATTTCGAAGAGCACCATATTGAGCGCGCGACGCACTTTTTCCGGCGGTGCCATGCCGTGATCCGGCAATCCTTCGGCGATGTAGCGTATGAGTGCTCTGTGGATGTCGTCTTCGAGATGTGGATTTTTTATGCGCGCGGCTACAGAGAGCGCGTTCCTGATGCCGTTTTGTTGGACGAGCCGTAAAATTTCATCCACCTGCTTATCATGCGTTTCGGGTTCGAGCTTGAGTACGTTGTGGACGATGTCGTGTTCGGCCATAACGACCGTCTCGTGAAGAATGGTTGCCGCCGGGGTATCAGCGTACGCGGCGATTTCGCGCTTGGCGATGCGATCGCTCTCGAATTTACTCTTCGGCACTTCCATCTCGGCCTCTTTTTCGCGAACCCGCTCGCGCAAATACGCCAATTCCTCTTCGGGAGATTTGAATTTTTCCTGAGCCGCAATACGCGGCTTCTCCAGCATGGGGGGCATCTAAAAAGTATATCACTCAAAGAGCGAGTGATTTCGCTCCGATGTCGTGGCGATACTGCATACCCTCGAAATGGATTTTATCAATTGCTTTATATGCGCTATCGAGCGCTTCTTTGAGCGTGCCGCCGACTGCCGAGACGCCCAAGACGCGACCGCCCGTTGTGACGAGTTGTCCGTTGTCCATCTTCGTTCCCGCATGGAAAACGACGACACCCGAAATTTTTTCCGCTTCCTCAATGCCGGTAATCGGAAGTCCTTTTTTATATTCATCGGGATACCCGCCGGAAGCGAGCACGATATTGACGGCAAATCCCTGATCCCATTCCACCGCATGTTTGATCGCAAAAATGTTGCTGTCGACACTTGCTTCAAGTAGATCGAGCAGATCGCTCCTGAGGAGCCGCATGTAGACCTGACATTCTGGATCGCCAAATCGCGCGTTGAATTCCAGCACTTTTGGTCCGGAGGCGGTCATCATGATGCCCGGATACAGTATCCCTTTGTATTCTATGCCCCGCTTTTTGAATTCCTGAAACGCGGGAGCAACGACCTGCGCCTCAATCTCACTCATCATTTCTTCGCTCACCCACGGCACTGGCGCGATCACGCCCATACCGCCGGTATTCTTACCCTGGTCGTTGTCGAGCGCACGCTTGTGGTCTTGCGAGGACGGAAACAAGATGTAGTCGATGCCACCCGTAAGCGCATGAACGGATATTTCGTGGCCTTCGAGAAAATCTTCTATGACAACCTCGTTGCCGGAATCTTTGTGGACGCGCTTCACCATGATCTCGTCGATTGCTGTTTCGGCTTCTTCGGTTGTGTGACACACATAGACGCCTTTCCCGAGCGCAAGACCGCTCGCTTTTACGACAACGGGCGCGCCGTGCGAGTGCAGGTACGCAAGCGCCTGTGATGCGGAGGTGAAAATCTTGAATTCCGCGGTCGGAATCTTTGCCCGCGCCATGAACTCTTTCGCGAATGCTTTGGAGCCTTCGATTTGTGCGGCTGCTTTCATCGGACCCCAGACGCGCAACCCCTTTGATTGGAGAAAATCGACGGCCCCGCCGGCAAGTGGATCATCCGGCGCGACGATCGTAAATCCGATGTTCTTTTCTTTTGCAAATTTCGCCAAATTCTCGAAATCCATCACGTCGATCGGCACGTTCTCTACCATCAAATCAGTACCGCCGTTCCCTGGCGCTACACAAATCTTTCCCACACGTGGGGACTGTTTCAATTTCCAGACAAGTGAATGTTCACGCCCGCCGCCGCCGATGATGAGTACGTCAGTTGCCATGGCCTTCAATATACCGCATTGCCTCCTGGGGCGTATCGACGAAACGTATCGATTTCATTACATCTTCTCGCAAAAATCCTTCTTCGCTCATCCGCTGCAGCTGCTGTTTTAGACCGTCGTAAAAGCCGTCGGTGTTTACGACGACGACCTCTCTGTCGCGGTCGCCGTTCTTTTTCATGCGGACGATCTCGGTGAGCTCATTGAGCGTTCCGATGCCGCCGATCAATACCACAACCACGTCGGCTCGCTTGATAATGCCCAGGTTCATCTCGTGGGAATCTCCAACGACTGTCATTTCATCGGCATCTTTGTAGGCTTTCTCTTTGATCTTTTCGCGTATGACGCCGATGACGTTCGCTCCACTTCGGTGCGCCGTATCAGCCACCACGTGCATGAGGCCCTCATCGCCGCCGCCAAAAACCAGCGTATGTCCGCCCTCGCCAATCAAACGCGCAAACGTCTCGACAACGGCGGTATATTTGCCCGCCACATCGTATTGCGATAAGAAAACGGCGATATTCATCATCGCATTCTACCCTATTCTTTTGTTAGTATTTCAGGCCCGTTTTTGGTGACTAAAACCGTGTGCTCTGCATGCGCGGTGCGCGATCCATCTTTGGTGCGATACGAATGGCCGTCTTTGTCGATAAATAGTTCTCCCGATCCGAGCGTCATCATCGGCTCGATGGCGATCACGAGGCCTTCGACAAGTTTTGAACCGGCTCCTGGCGTGCCGAAATTCGGCACGTGCGGTTCTTCGTGCACTTTGATGCCGACGCCGTGGCCCGAGAGATTGCGCGGAAATCCGAATCCGTATTTTTCCGCAATCATCTCGACCGCATAGCCAATGTCGCCCGTGGTGTTGCCGATTTTTGCCTGGGCAATGCCTGCCGCAAGCGCTTCATAGGTGCCGCGCACGAGCCGCTTGTCTTCAGCGCTTCCCGTTCCTGCGATCACGGTTGCCGCATGATCGGTATAGAGTCCTTTGTGTTTGATGCCAAAATCGAGACATGCCACGTCGCCATCCTGAATCACCGCGCCGTTGTCGCTCGCCGGCGAGTGGACGATCACGTCGTTAACCGAAAGACATAGTCCGGATGGATACGGTTTGTCGCTTTTGCGTTCTTTGTGGCCATAAAACGCCATCAGGTCGCCATCGGCTTTCACCATTTCCCGCGCCTTTGCTTCGAGCTCGCGACCGGTCACTCCCGGCTTCACCATTTCAGAGAGGATGCGCACATGACGCGCGAGGCGCCTGCCGCCTTCGCGGAGTGCCGCAATATCATCTTTGGTTTTCGCGATCATTGCGAGAGTCCGAGCACCGAAAGAATATTTTTAAAAACAGCAGCGGGTTCGGGAGTACCGTCAATCCGATGAATGGTGCGCCCGCGGCTCTCGAGCAGCGCGAGTTGCGGCTCGACTTCGGCCTTGTGCCAACCCAACCGCTGTTTGATGGCATCTTCGGTGTCGTCGTTGCGGCCGCGCTTCAACAAACGCTTGATGCTCTCTGCTTCCGACAACTCAAGGGAGACGACCTGATAGTCTGCACGCTTGTAA